>Ga0325411_1000894_pt1 | contig 32227 bp, 12 predicted proteins | sample PopdelMetagenome_13_FD_206181 | JGI IMG/M metagenome (GOLD analysis project Ga0325411, IMG submission 206181) | Populus deltoides microbial communities from Bellville, Georgia, United States - Xylem-PdIQD-R4 | ecosystem: Host-associated > Plants > Phyllosphere > Stem > Wood/Secondary xylem...
AATCTCACAGATAATTACCCAGCGCTGATACTGATAGCAAAAGGAATATCGCGGTCGCCTTGGATGCGCAGTTGAAGCCCATCTTTGCAAATTGCGGTCTCTCTCTCTCTGTGGTGTGTCTTCTGTTTGACACCCGGTAGGAGACGGAGACTCGTTATATAACATGGAAGAGGTGCACGAACCATATTTATCAGACCCGGACCCAGCCTGGTATGACACGGGCCTAGGCCTGGACTTGGGCCTAGATTGTGGGTGTTTTATTCTTTTTATTTTAAAAAAAATCTCCAGCCAAAAACATTGGTTGAAAAGTTGGAGATTGAAATATAAAATAAATGTACATGGAAAGTGAATTGTTGTAATCTTAAAATAAAATACAGGCATGTTTTCTTTGAGCTTGGTTAGTAAAAGTAGCTTTCTTTTAGCTTGTTTAGTAAAAATAATAGTAGTTATTTTTTAAAATATTTTTTATGCATTGAAATAATATTTTTTTATTTTTTAAAACTTATTTTTAATTTTACCATATCAAAACAATTTAAAAACTCTTAAAATTTTAATATATATATATATAGCAAAACAAAAAACAAACGAAGCCTTTGTCCCATCATCTTAGAGGGTGTTTGGCAGTGTGGTAGTGGTTGCTTTTCAAATAGCTTTTCGTGCCGAAATACATGCCAATGATGTTTTTTTATTTTTTAAAAATTATTTTTGACATCAGTACATCAAAACAATCCAAAAAGTACAAACCGCACTCAATTTTAGCAAAAAAAAATTGAAATTCGATCAAAAGCAGGTTCAACCGCAGAGCCAAACAGGCTTTTAATATCTTGTCAACCAAAAACTACTTGAAAGGGGCGGAAAAAACCCTAACATTTATTCAAATATAATTGAAACTAAAAATTTATTTATTAAACAAGTATCATTAATTTTAAATTTTAAAAAATATTGCACATATAAATTAGAAAGAAAACATGTTTAACTATCCTTCTATATATATATATATATATATATATATATATCAAAACTACCAGTGACAACGTGAGGGTATCATACCAGTTTACAAAATTAATGGAGAAGCATCACAACATTTCTGCTTGGAGTCATCACTTGAGATTTTTTTATTTAACATTTACACCCAATTGCACAACCTCCTATCAAGGCATCTATGGGGCAAGGTATATATATAAACTTATATTTGAACCATTTGGCTACTTTCCAAATAGACACTTTGTGCATTTACATGCCGATGCTGAAGAAGATGTCAGCTGCTACAGGACTAGAGAATTGGCATAGCGTGAGCTGCCCTACCAAATCCAGTTAGAACTTCAATCCAAATACATCAATCCATGCACAAAATGGGAGATGGGGAGGAATTTTAGCGGATATGCAATGCCAGTTTTGGTCAACCCGAAACCATCAATCCAATTGTACTGATACAACAAAGAGAAAACAAAGGATGTGTGCTGAATGTGTTAAACAAATTCTATAATCTAGTTAGTTTTGAAGCAAGAACTTGAGTTTCACTTACAATGCCTTCCATTACTGAAGCAAAAGAAGTTCATGTCCATAATATATGATTTTCCACATGAGACTAAGCCAGCTCTGACATGCACACTTGATGTTTCACACTATTCCAAGACATTATGAATGTTAAGCCACTTTATTGTCATGGTTTCTAAGTGGTAAGACAGTCTACATTCATCATGGGAAAGATAGTATTATCCCATTCCTGAAAGGCAGAAGCAACAGCAACCTCTTCTCCTGCATTGGCTGCAGCACTATCACCACGCACATCCAGTAACTTTGAGCAAGATGCTCGGAATACAGTATATAGTCTGCTTCAAGCAATCATATTGTAAGCATGGATGACTGCAGCTCATAATTCCATCTTCAAGCACACGATTGCCTCCGATTTAATGAGGAATTCACATCCAACAAAGTTGCGAACACAGGGAATTGAATAAAATCCTAAAAGCGAGCACGGAGTCTACTGCCGACTTACAAAATGCAATCCATTTAACAAACTCTTATAATTCTTCTCACTCATGAATCCATCCTTCTTCCTCCACTCCTCTAATAACTCAAAAGCCTTATCAACCATTCCCTCCCTACACAACCCTTCCAACACCGTCCTATAAGTCAACAGGTCAGGCGACATTGAATCCCCCAACATGTCAAACACAACCCCAATTGCTTCCTCGAACCTCCGCTCCATCCCAAGACTACAGATCAAAATCATATAAGTACTCCCGCTGGGCACCAACCCCTTACCCTTCATTTCCTTGTAAAACCCTAAACCCTGCCCATTTCTCCCCTTTCCACACAGTCCCTTTACTAAATAACTATAGCTATAAGCATTAGCCTCACAACCATACAACCCCATTTCGCGAAAAACCCTCACAGCCTCGTCTACTTCCAAACACTTAGCATAAGCTTTGATGATCATATTGAGAACAAAAGTATCCGGTATCACTCCTGACGCCTTCATTTGCTTCGTCAACGATTTCACCGCATGCAAATACACATAACAAACATTCAACTTATTGAATCTCCTAAGCAATGAATTAAACAACAACGTGTAAGTATCCAATGTGGGCTTACAATCCTCCGATTTCAACATTTTCTTATAGATATCAAAGGCGCGATTAAACAACAACTTACGGCCACAGCAGAAGCGAATCATCGAATTATAGAGAGGAACACTAATCTCGCAAGCACCAGCAATCACCTCTTCGATTAGAGTCTCTGCCTGGCGGTATCGCCTGCCGCTGATCAGGATTTTGATCACGGTCAGGTAGGTGATGTGATTGTGCTTGTAATTACGTTGCTGCGCCGTCCAACGGAAGATGTCGAGAGCGAGATCCGGGTCGGACTGGGCCCGGATGGCTGTATCGACATCGGTTGGGGTGAAACCCGGCTTGAGGTTTTGGGTCCATGTTTCGAATTGGGTTTCGAGTGGGGTTCGAGTTGGAGTTTTGAGGAATGGGATTTCGGGCGTTTGGGATTGGGGGTTTTCGGAGAATGGGCGGTGCCGGTGATAGAGTGAAGGGTCGGTGATTTGAAGAGTGGATGGAGGTGGGAGTGGAGAGAAGACAAGTCTGGGTTTCTTGGGAGTGGAGGAGAGGAGGCGATTTAAGCTCACAGGAGGCATTTTCCAACGAGGGTGAGACGGGAAGAGAAGGGAGAAGAAGAAACAAACAAACAAACCTGCCTCTATGTGGAGCGAAAGTTGCCGGGTTAGTGTTTGCTCGGCATCGCAGCAGCTTATACTGCTGCGGCTAAAAAAACAATTGTTTCGAGAAAATAATTTTAGTTCGGATTTAAAAATATATATATTTAATTGAAATTATTTTAAAATAAATTTTCACATATAAAATAAATAAAAATAATATTTTAACTTCTATAAATTTAATATTTAAATGTAATTATATGTAAGGTTTAATATAAAAATTATAAGTTACTTTATTAATTAAATATTTTTTTCTCTGACAAAAAACAGTAACTAGTATGAAAACAAATGATTTTTTTTAATGTGGAAACTGCGGTTTTTTTTAAAAAAAAAACAGCACTGGTCATTTTATGTCAACACTATTTCCTCGAGCCTTTCCATCACATATATTAACTTACACATCCAAATAATATTTATATCGAAATAATATAATTTTAAAAAAATCTGTGTTTATTTTATATCTTTTTGTGATATGTTTTAAATATAAAATTACATATCCAAAAAATATTCCAAAAATAACATTCACACAACTACATTAATTGTATAAATGGACTAAATTAAATAGTTGGATTAAAATTTTTGAAAGATGAATAACCTTTATCAAAACAATTAACAATTTAGCTTACCCTGGACAGATTTAAAGCCTATATATGTATATGGGCTTACTCTAAAATTACTACTAGCTTAGGCCAGAACTAGAACACCCCACCCAGCCCAGGAATGCTCCCATTGAAAAGCGTCAGGGAGTTCAATGTAGTAGGTGATTAAAATCCAAGCGTCAGTTCGCTTTACACTACTGTAGACCGGACGGAGGTAATGCTCCTCGGCTTCTACGCTGCTACAATCGCATTCTGTTTGTCTCAGGTTTTACCCAACACCCGTTCTTTCTCTTTTTGTGTTGAAAGGTTGCATGCTCTCCCCCTTGCTTGTCTTGCAAAGTTGTGGGCGGTGATTATTTTTTGATCTTTTTTCTTTTATTGTAAAAAATGGGATTTTTTTTTTTAATGTGGGTTTCTCTTAATTTTCTATTTTTTTGCTTCCCCATGTTGTATTTTCTCGAATCTTGAACATGGATGCAACTATTGCTTGACCCTTCTTGGTTATGGTAGTTTTCTTGCTTACATTATGAAATATTGCATCCTTGCCGGTGACTCACTTTTATCATTATTTTTCGTTCTTTTTCGTTTAGATTCATGTTACGGTCTAAGCTTTTGTTGCTCCTTTTCCTGATTTATTAATAATTTCTTCTAACTTGGGATTCTGAAAGAATATTCAACCTCGTGAATGCTTGTTAGGCAAGTTAGTTCTATTAATGACTGCTTAATGGCTTAATTTTTGCAGTCTTATCTGACTGAACTGCATGTATTTGATTATTCGAATGGCATTGGCTGCTTGGCTTAAGTTTAGATGATTAATAGTGTTATATGCTTGCGACTGCTGCCATTTCTTTGTGAATACTGTGTTCCTTGGTCATTAATCAAATGCTTAATGCTCCATTTCTTTTTCCCTTTTTTTTTCTCTGCAATTTAAGAGTTTTTTATGTGGTAAACGATCATTTCTTATTTGTCATTCGTTGTGGTTATATTGCTTGTGGTAGTTATAAATTAATTATATCATAAATGGTTTGCCCTTTTTGATTAAGAATAAAGATGGTAGTCGTTCACTGTTTGGAGCCATTAACTGCACCTTTATGCCTTGTTATAGGAGGAGTGGATGTGGAGATGGTGAGCATACGAAGACGCAAACTTATAGGACGTCCTACTGGTATACTCAACCTTAACCTCTACATACTTCCAAATGGGAATTTATCTTTTAAATTGAATGAAAAATGGTGGTTTTGTGCTGGTGAAGTAAATATCTATTGGTTTTGTGTATTAGATTTTGTTTATGTTGATTTCTTGACGAAGATTTCAAATAATTTATTTGATATCATAGAATTGTTCCTCCCACCATTATTATCATCATGATTTCTAAATTTTCACCACTAATTAAGCACTTGATTAAATATAACAGGCTTTGTAGGAAGAGGTTCATCTTCAGCTACGCTTCCTAGTATTCCTGATGCCCAAGTTCCTAAATATCCTGAGCGCGGTGGCAAACCTGCTAACATGCGTCACATACCCTTAGTTACTCTCAACCAACCTGTTGAAGTAAGTTGGATGTCTTAGAGTTTCCTTCTCATGAATATACTATTTTGTGATAGTTACTTCTTCTGCACTATCTTTGTGAGCTTAATGATATTATCAGGTGGGATGCATTACTTTTATAGATTTTACTTCAAGAACATTCCTTTGCTGTCTTGGAAAATGAATGCCTTAGCTTATGATTGGTAAACCCCAATAATATTAAATTCATCTGTCGAGTTACTGCTTCCTTGTGGATTGTATAACTCCAGGGAGAAATGAACAGAAAGAAATGGAATCCTTAAAATTGATTTTATCTGTAGATGCTGAAATCGCTTAGGAGTGAAAATGCACTTGAATGTTAGGCCCTGATCATAACCTTTCTTGAAACAAGAATTCTGTAAAGCACAAGATTATCACATCTGGTATATTTATTTCATTTAAAAAACTTACCCTCTTAATTTGTGATATATTGTAAGGCACTGGAAAAACCAACCATCTTAGACGGGCATGCTTTTATGGATGATGCATTAAACTGTTCTTCTACTATTTAAAAAACTGAAAATTGGGTTGTCTTATAGAATTCTATGAGCTGGTAAATTGCTGTTGGGGCATATCTTATATGGCAAAACTGTTGTGTAGAATTACTATTTTCTCAACCTGATTTCGATTATAAAAATATCATACTTGATAATTCTACTTTGATAGGTCACTACTGACAGTTACTATTATTATTCAAAATAAAAAAGTATGTTTTGGAGGTAAAGTGAACAGGTAGGTAAATGTGGCTATCTAATTTTCTAGATAATGCTAGAAAGAACTCCCTTCTCATCAAAAAGTCATGTTTCCTGCTTGCAAGAGGTGGTCTGGTTGGTTTTGATTGTGTTATGTACTATAGGATCTTGCATACCTGCATGTTGTGCAGATTGATATAGGTATCTTTGTGTTGTTTTCGTTATGCATATATAGGAATGACATGTGGTCGTATATAGGTGGAGAGTGTCCATCCCAAATCCTAACTTCACATAAAATTTTGTTGGAGGAACTACCTTGCACTATATATTCGACACATTTATAGATGAAACCAAAAGAGATCCAAATTTACAATTATCCAACCTTCAACAAAGTGAAAAATAGCTCACTAAAGATCCTTACAATTTCTTGGACTAAGTTTATACAAGCTTCAATTTTACTTAATAGTCTAGCTTGAAATATAGATCATTCCCCCCTTTTGACATGACTTGATGAATAAATTTGGTCGCTTCCACCAACAAAAGCCACAATTCTACCTCACACCTTAGTTTTAACCCTATGCTATTATAAACATTACCCATAGTAATCTCAAAATCGATTGTTAATCTTTGTTGAATATTATACTATAGACAATTAAACATTAATTATTTAATTAAAATCTAAAATCCAATATTAAGATGCAATATACATTTATAAATACATATACTTTAAGGTAGAGTAAAAGATGAACAAAGAATTGTTATTGCACCTAGAAAGAAGTGAATATTTGAGCTTAGTTCTAGGATGGATTTTATCAACACTTAATGAATCTTTTTACCCAACATTTTTTAAAAAAACCAACTATAATTATGTGCAATAAAATTAAACACTAAATTTTAACATGTAGAAACTGTTTCTAAGTATTTAGCAAAATTACAATCTTTGTGATGATTATTTAAAAATAAACAAATTTGATAATTCCAAACAAAATTGGGGGAAAATTATAGTATAAGATATAGGGAAAATTGTCAAACCCTTGAACAAATTATTTTGATGCCACTAGTCCTAAACATAATTAGGAATATAGTTCCTAAACCTGGATGTTAACTCAAAACATGTGAAATGCATGTGCGTGCAGTATCAACCATATTACCCCGTGGTGGACACTGGACAAGCACTGATTTGAACAATTTTGGTAAAATTTAATTATTGATAAGATATGGAAGGATTTTTGTGGTCAAAATAAATATAATTAACATTTCCAGGAAATAAATTTATGTGAGTTAACACCAATTGGATGGAAACCTAGATTTCCTTAACAGAAGGACTTTATTAATTTCCCACTGCTAGCTTTGACCAATAGTTCGAGAGGAGTTTGTTACATTTTACCATAAATATATAATTCATAAAAAAGAGAAATATCAGCATGCTGGTTTTGACATCAATGCAAACATGGTCATTTCCATCATGTTTTGGCCGAATATGATTAGAATTCTGTTTTTTTCAAAAAAAAAATAATAATTCAATAGTATCAAGAGAAAATCATTTATACAATAGACAAAGTTATAGTTAAATAATTACCACTACCTGAATATCTTGATTTCTAATCAAGAATGGGAAAAGTTATGTTGAAACCTTAAATCTAAAAGGACAAGTACACAGAAGAACTCACAATCCTGCTTCAGTATTGCTACTGTGCAAAGAAGACACATAGATTAGCTAAGTATGAAGTTTTGCTTGTGTCGGCAATTTGAATTTTGGAATTGTGATGCAGGTGAAGGAAGGAAAGGACACTTTAACAAATCCACCAACAAAGAAACAGAAAGTACATGTCCAAATTGATCCAGAGAACCCCATGGAAGTGCATGCGTACCTAATGCAGCTGAAGGAAGATAACAAATTGGAACCTGGACCAATGCAAAGGAGTGAAAAAATGCCAGTGAAGGAGTTGATGGAGAAGTGTTATCCCCACATTTTTAGAGTGTTTCCTCAAGATCCGAATGTGATTCTTGAATTTCCTAACAAATCAGAGCAAAATGAATTCTTATATTGTCAGTATTGGCTTTTCCTCTTTGAGGTGAGGGACATAGTTTCGATAGACAAAAGCGTCGCACCTGAACATGTGGAGTCATTAGTAAAGGTGATAAAAAATTTGGAGAAGCAAGGTTTTGACTGTAGATTCTTAAGGTCAGAATTGGTAGTGGTAGGGTACAAGATGAAAAAACAGTTAGAAATTACGTTGGCAGAGAAGAGTGTGATCTCAACAAGGACAACAAGTCTGGAGAGAGAATTGCAAGCTGCAGCAAGAAGGAAGGACAGGGAAGCAGAATTGGATAAGAGAGGAAATCAGATAGAAGGAATGACCCCAGAGATTGAAACAACGTCGAAGCCAGAACTGGATCAAGATAACAGGCTGGGAGAGTTGAATAAGCTTCCTTCTACTGCTTTAGAGCAAGAGTTTGTTCAAGTAATTCTAGAACGCCACAAGAAGATGCTGGAATGCAAGGAAGAAGAAGAGAGAAGACTTGATCGAGTTCTGGAGAAAATTAATCAACTTCTCCAAGACAAAGCTTTTCCATAGTAGTGAATCCTTCTAATGGTGTAGCATTTTGCATGCCCTTTTTCCTTTGGGGGTAATAGCTAACCATTTGTAGAGTTGCTTGCTTTTCCTGAAAATGGCTCATGTCACATGTGTATCAGATTTGGCGCCTTAAATCTTTACTCCTGCCAGCCAATGAGTAAACGAATTGTGTATTTGATAGTTGGCAAAAAGAATTCTCAACAGGCAATAGTTCTAGTGAGATGGCAGATAATTAAAGCTAAAGCATCTCTGTAGTACTTGTGCATGTTCTTCATGCAGAAACATAAGTGAATGCTTTCGACAAACAAATGTTCAATATGCGAGTGTTGCCCCGCTTGCGAAATGAATGTCTGCTTGTTTCTTCGGAAGGAGGAATAGCAGTCTTGCTGGCAGAATCACAGGATAAAATGGGTTCCTCCGAGGAATACTTTATTTGGAAATATATTAATATTTTTTTATTTTATAAAAATTATTTTTAACATTAGTATATTAAAATAATTTAAAAATAATAAAAAATATTAATTTAAAGTAAATATATTTTTGATAAATATATTTTTAAAATCAACACATTAAAATAATTTAAAAATATAAAAATATTAATTAATTGGCAAAAAAAAATATTATTTTTTACTCATATGCATTTGGATGGATAGCTATCTATGGAGCGGGTATGAAATGATATTTTTTAAAAATTTAAAATTTATTTTGTTTAAAATTATTTTTATATATATATTTTTATTATTATTTTGACGTGCTAGTGTAAAAAATAATTTTTAAAAAATATATATTTTGATATATTTTCAAATAAAAATAATTTAAAAAACAAAAATTATCATACTTTTAAACACCCTCTTAATCTTATTTTATATGTATTTTCTTAATTAAAATACATATCAGCTTTGGTAAAATTTATGTAAATGTAAATATAAGTTTGTTTTTTAATGAAATAAATTTATTTAAAAGACTGGTTGATGGGTAAAAAATATATAATTTTTAAGCTAAAATGTTGTATTTGCAAACTATACATGATTGATGACCTTGTAACAAAATAAAAATCCACATTTCAATTAAAGTTAGTTTTAATATTATTCTTTCAATTATCAAGTTAAAAAAAATATGTTTTAATAAAATCTAAATTGGAAAAGGTGGGAGAAAAATAATTATAAAAATATAAAATTGGTATTTTATTAAGTTTTCCCCCCACTTTCTCTTAGAATTTGAGAGAATAGTTTAGTTTATGTGGGACATGAGAAAATATTTTCTCTACATTTTTACTTTCCTTCTAGTTTCGTTTCATGTTCCCATGTTCGTAAAATGCCTTGAGATTTGCCTTGTCCTCTCCTTACTTTTCCTCCTTCCACGTCCCATCCTTGTCAAACGCTGAGATTGTGTTGGCCGTCTGCTTTTCTTTGTTGCTTTACCTCAAAATAAAACAATTAAAAGTATAAAAAATGATTCTTTAAAGATTTTAAAAATTAGTTGTTTAATTTCTGGAAGTGGATTTTTTAAAAAGTTAAAGATATATTAGTTTCATTTAAAAAAACACGAGAATTGATGGTTTTTAAGATGAAATTCTACTTATTTCATTTAAAAAATATAAATAACTTTAAATATTTCAAAACTATAAAAATATTTCCAATGCAATTTACCCTAATATACACTCTTTATTGGAAATGCAGGTATCTAAGGCTAGTTTTCGCACATGAGACCAAGTTCTTATATCTCAGAAGTGGTATCGGGAGATTCAAAGTATTTTTTACTTAAAAATATATTAAAATAATATTTTTTTAGTTTTAAAAAATTATTTTTGATATTAGTATATTAAAATAATTTAGAAATATAAAAAAATTAAAAAAAAATGCAATTTGTGTGTTTCCAAACACAATCTTCTTCGGGGGATTAAAACTGGAGATGAAGGAGCAAACCTCCAAGCCCCTGGCTAAATATGTAAACACGGCTAGACCAATCCCTTGGGATTCCTAATATACACAGAAACTGTGTTGAGCTTGTATGAATCTTAATTTAATTATTGACTAGTTTTATTTACTAAAAAAAACATGCAATGTATTCATTCTTTTTTTTTTTACTTGTGTTTTTTATGATATTTTGTGTATTCTTTTCAAGTAAATAATTCATTTGAAAAAAATATTATACATAAAATTAAAGGATGTGGGGAAATTATTGTCTCTCACACTCAATGCACTGTGGACAGTATAATCCTTTTTTTTCACTTTTCTTTGCACCTTTTCATTTTTTTTTCCAACTTTTCTCTTTTTTTTCTTTTTTTTATCAAAATTATCTTTATTTATTTTACTTTTTAAATATTGAGCTGGTTAAAAAAAAATTATAATTTTTTTCTTTAAAATACTGTGGATTGTTATGGTGTTTTCACATATAGTTTTTATATTTTATTTTTTTATTTTTCAAATAAAACTAAAAGGGTGTGGGGAAATCATTGTTCCCCTACACCCAATGCACTGTGGATTGTCCTCTCTTTTTTTTTCACTTTTATTTTTTACTTTTTATTTTTTTTGTTCCAATTTTCTCCTTTTTTTCTTTTTTTTCGTTTATTTTTTCTTTTTTTTTCAAAATTAATTTTTTTTCCAACTCTCCTCTTTTTCCTTTTTTTTTCATTTAGTTTTTATTTTTTTTCAAAATTATCTTTGTTTATTTTTCTTTTTAAATATTAAAATGGTTAAAAATTTCACTTTGTAATTTTTTTCTTTAAAATACTATGGATTGCTGCAGTGCTTTTTCATATATTTTTTTATTTTATTTTTTAAAATTATATTTGTTGATTTTTTTATTTTTTATATTGAGTTGATTAAAATTTTAATTTTATAGTTTTTTTCTTTAAAACATTGTTGATTGCTACAGTTTTTCTCCACATGGTTTTTTTTTTGTTTTTGTTTTTTTATTTTCTTTAAAATTATCTTTTTTATTTTATTTTTTAATATTGAGTTGATTAAAAATTACAATTACAATATGTGAGGAAAGCACTGTAACTTTCCTCGCAAATTACTGTGCATTGATACAGTGCTTTTTCTGTTTTGTTATATTTTTCTCTAAAATTGTTTCTGTCAATTTTATTTTTTAAATATTAAGCTGGTTAAGAATTGCAATTACAAGTAAATACAAGTTTTTCCTCATAAAACACTATGGATTGATACAGTTTTTTCTCACATGGTTTTTTCCAGTTATTTTTTTTGTAATACTTTTTTCAAAATTATTTTTATCGATTTTATTTTTTTTAATATTGAGTTGGTTAAAATTTAACTTTGTAATAAAGCTTAATCATTAGGGGAAAACATTATAACTTTCCTCACAAAATATTGTTGAGAATTACAATTACAAGTCATTATAAATAAGACTAAATCATGTAGGGAAGCACCGTAGCTTTCATCACAAAACATTGTGAATTGCTACAGTGTTTCTAACATGATTTTTTTTCTTTTTTTTGTGTTTTTTTTTTCTAAAATTGTCTATGTCGATTTGATTTTTTTAATGTTGAGCTAATTAAGAATTTAGCTTTGTATTTTTTTTATTTAAAACACTATGAATTATTGCAGTGTTTTCCCATATGATTTTTTTCAAAATTATCTTTGTCGATTTTTTTTTAATATTGAGTTGGTTAAGAATTATAATTACAATAAAGCTAAATCATATGGGGAAAGCGTTGTAGTTTTTCTCACAAAACACTATGAATTGCTACAGTATTTCTCTAAATGGTTTTTTATTTTATTTTATTGGGGAAAGCACTGTAGTTTTCCTTACAAAACATTGTCAGCTGCTATAACGTTTTTCCTCATGGGTTTTTTTCCTTCCAAAATTATTTTTGTTGGTTTTTTTTTAATATTAAGTTGGTAAAAAATTTAACTTTGTAATTTTTTTTGCTTTTTATTAACAAAAAAGCTAAATCATGTAGTGAAAGCACTATATCTTTCTTCTCAAAACACTGTGGATTGCTACAAATTATTCTGTTCAATCTTTAAGGTTTTTTATCACCAATACAATTTTTTTTTCGTCATTAAATATTGGCTCCATCATACATTTAGTTTCTTTTCTATTACTTATGTAGCGTTAGTTCATAATTATAACACTATTAAATATATTTGTTTTATAAATTTACGGTAACGTGCGAGCATGCCATCTCGTTTAATTGAAATTATGTTTCGAAAGATAATTTTAATTTAAACAGCGCGACACTAAATCACCAAACAATTAAATGATTTTATAACAAAGTACAGTAATTTATTATTAAATAATTTTACTCGTTTAATCCCACAGTATAATATAATACAACACAACACAACAAACATAACAAGTGCCAAGCATTTTTAAAAAAGATTGTGTAAATATAAAATTCATAGAAAATAGAAAAAAAAGGTTGTTGACCCAGGGAATGCGATCCCACGAGACAATTGGTCTGGGTGCGACCTGGGGGTGCGGAGCGGTCCATACGATAATTTTATATCCAAGCCCCCATCACATAAGCAGTGTTTGAAAGCGTAAATTGTGTTTTTTAAAAATTTAAATTTTTTATATTTTAATATAATTAAAAAATAAAAAATAATATTTTAATATATTAAAAAAAACTTTTTAAACCCATAATTATCGTATCATTCGTCTATACAAGAGGTTCTTGGGACTTTCGTCTCTATGCATCGAGAGCTGTGTAATGGACTGACATCGTATGAGGCTGGCAACTTCATCCAATTATACAATGGGAAACGTTGCGTCTATAACAAACAAAATGATAATTAAAGGTTCGTTTTTGGCAAGGTGCTACTAATATATACTTATATATATAGGTATACGTGTCAAATCCCGTTGGGATTTGTCTTGATTTAATATTTGGAATTCGGATTCGACTGGTGAAGGTGAGTTGGTGGATGAACTCGAATTTATTTTAAAATTATATTATTTATATAAAATAATATAATTAATGATGTTGGATCTTACTTGTATTATGGATTGAACAACCAGGTCAACTAAATTTTATTAAGTCAACTTCTTAAACGGTCCAAAAACAATCTGGTCTAGACCAATTATGTAGCAGCATTTTTAGGAAAATAGGTGTTTTTTTTAATTTTTTTTATTTCTTTATATTTTATATTTTATATTATGATCATTCTCAACTCTTATATCCACATTATTTTCCTTGGTATTTTGATCAAATTAACATTTTTAACCCATATCTCTTAATCTAACATTCAATATTTCTTGTTATTCTACATGCCTGCCACAATAATTTCAGCTTCTCTCACAGACACTGTAATTGCACTAACAGCTTGTTTGGGAGTGCTTTTTAAAAACTTTTTTAAAAAAGTTTAATTTTTTTTTTGTTTTGAAGTAATATGTTTTTGATGTTTTCAAATCATTTTGATGCGCTGATCTCAAAAATAATTTTTAAAAAATAAAAAAAATATTATTGGCACACTTTTCTGAGTGAAAATCACTTTGAAAAGCAACCACAACCACACTCCTAAACACCCTTTAAATCTATTTGATGGCCTCTATTTTGGCTACTCCTTTGTGGATGCCCGTCATTCCAGTAAACTCATTTAATCGTCAACAATCTGGTTATTCTCTAACGAATACTAATCAATTCGACAAAATTATTTGGTCACTAATAACCTGGTTATCCCTTCACAACTGCAAATCAATCCGACAAATTTATTTGGTCGCCAATTAATCTATCAAACTCATTTAGTTGTTTATATTTTAGTTATGATCTCCCAGTCAATCCTTAAATTTGTAACATTATTTTTATATTTGCTCTACATTTCCAACAATCAAAACACATAAATCAAACAAAGTATTTATAGTAATACCAATTAATAATTTTTAAATTCAAATGAGATGATGAACACCTGCTTGCACATCTAGCAAGTCGATCTCCTCCAACTGTAGTCGCTCCAGCTCTTGGCACTCCTCATGGTTTCCAAAAGAGAGATACCACATCAATATCTTTCCAATCTCAAATAGTAAATACTTAACCATATTATCAACAATTCATTTTATTTATTTGCATTGTTTACCATTTATCAATTTACATTTCACATGTAACATTTTACCATGACATCACGATCTTTAATTATCTATTTTACTTTACACGCGCCACCTTATTAATTCACTAACGGTAATCATTTTCATCTCAGGTCACATAAACTTTATCAGTTTTTTAAATCACAAGGGAACTTACCCAAGTCTCACATTTTTTTTCCTCAACTAACCATAGACAACAATTACTTTAATATATTTTCATTTTATTTTTTTTCTTTTTTCTTATTAGTTTTGTTCTTCCGATTTTATCTTTTAATATTGTATGCAACCCCACGATGAAAAGACTGATAACTTTAATTTTTTTTTGTTTTTATGCCTTTCACTGTGGACTGCACAGTGCAGTCCACAATGAAAAGACTGATGCTTTTTTTTAATTAATTTTTATTTATTTAGTCTGCTGATATTAATTTTTTTTCTATTTAGTTACCAAACTTTCACGACACCAATCTCATGTTTGATGGGTTGACTGAGTTAATTTAGATTTTTTTTTCTTCATTAGTTTTTTTTTCTTATAATTTTTTTCTTTTATTTTTTCTTTTTATTTAATTCAGTTTGTTAATATTAAATTTTTTTCTATTTAGTTATCGACTGATGCCTTTAGTTTTTATTTTTTTTCTTTTTTCTTATTTGTTGTTTTTATGCCTTTGATTGTGGACTGTACAGTGCAGTCCAAGTGAAAAGGCTGATGTCTTTTTATTTGTTTTTTTAATTAATTTTTTTTGTTTAATTTAGTTTGTTAATGTTTAATTTTTTTCTATTTAGTTGTCAAACTTTCATGACACGGATTTCAGGTTTGACGGGTTAACCTGACTTGGCGGGTTAGCCCAGTTAATTCTGTGTTAACCCGTCAATTTTTTTTTCTATTTAGTTATAAAACTTTCACGATACGAATCCAAGGTTTGAAGGATTAACCTGGTTTGAAGGGTTAACCCAGTTAATTCGGATTTTTTTTCTTTTTCTTTATTGGTTTTTTTCTTCCTTTTGGGTTTTTTTTCTTCATTTTTTTAATTAATCTATTTAATTATCACATTTTTATGACACAACCTTGCATCCAGATCCACATTCAAGACTATTGGGTCTCGTATTGTAGCCAGACCCACTTAAACTTGGGTCATACAAGTTTAATGTTATTATTAATATTATAAATATTACTCTTGGGTCAGACATTGACACCACACCTAAAATTATTAGATATACCTTTCTAAAAAACTTTAATACTTTTATATCTTAATTTTTTTTTAATATTTTTTTATATAAAATAAATTGACTCTTGATATCACATCGGTCTACCTAGTAATAACAATATTCAATCGCCAGGCAGGCACACAAACCACATATCAAGGGTTACATCATTATCTACTTGTCCAAGGAAAGAGTTCATTAAGAAAAGCAAAAGAAAGGCACACCGACCACGTATCAAGTGCTTTTCAACTTTCTATTGTTTTGGTCGAGGTGCAGCCAAAATTAGCATAGAATAAATATATTTGGTAATGCTGTGTAAAGTTTTTTTTATAAAAATCTTTTTTAATTAAAAGTATATTAAAAAATATTTTTTAATATAAATTTTGATATCAATATATTAAAACCATAAACAAATATAAAAAAATATTTTATTAAAATACAATTTAAAAAACACTTTTAAAAACATATTAACCTATAAAAACAAACACACATGACAAAAGTTGACCCCTTCATCGATCACAGCAGCTCTTCGTTGAATATAGCAACTTTAACGTGCGGGCAATTCAATGATGATGTATTTTCCCATACAAAATATTTTTTTTTCCCTCACAAACACTTCTTCAAATCACACAAGTAGCATCGCTGATTATTTGCATGGTATTTGGTATTGTGATTTAATTATATTTTTTATTTTTTTTTAATTTTAAATTATTTTAATTTAATGATATCAAAAACAAATTTAAAAGATAAAAAATATATTATTTTAATATGTTTTTAAATAAAAAATACTTTAAAAATAATTTTTAATATACTATTTAAAAATTATCAAGCATTGCATGATGCTGCTCTGTCTATTTGTTTTTTTTTTTTGAAGTGCTTGTTGTCTATTTTGGCCCTTAATTTATTTCTTCAGCAGAGTCATTTAATTTACTCTATCATAGCCACAGCCACCAGGCCATTCCGCAAGAAGGACGAAGTAGGTGAAGGCTCATAATGGTACTCCGTCCATCATAACTGAGAAGGGCTGTAAGGTAGCGTTTGGATCCAAACATGGCTGAAATTATGTTTTTTAAAAAATTAAAATTAAAATTTATATATATATTTTTAAATTATTTTAATATATTAATATAAAAATAATTTAAAAATAAATTATTTTAATACATTTCTAAATATAAAAAACTTTTAAAAATAATCATTTCTATATTTTTAAACAACTTATAAAATTAAGCGTATAAAACATTAAATTCTCAAGGATTTGGAATTCTTGATTCAAAATTTAGTTTGAGTCGAATTTTAAGTTGGTTAATTTATTTTTGAGTTTTAAAAATATTATTTTAAAAAAATTAAAATTTTTTATTGTTTTTAAATTATTTAATATCCTAATATTAAAAATAAATTTTAAAAATAAAAAAACATTATTTTAATAAAAAATATTTTAAAACAATTTAAACTTTAAAATAACATTGATTGATGTATAAAATTTAACTGACAAATGATGTTATCAAATACAATCCAAACTCAATTAAATCAACATAAAAATTGAAAGAAAAAAAAACCACATCATTTTAACACAAACATTTTTCTAAATCTATGTGAAGACGGATCGTACAACTACGTTAAAAGCCAAGAAACCATTATGCAACCAATTGCTTCGCTGCTTCTCGCCTACGCTTGTGATGAACGCTAAACACAAACTGTATACGAGCCACCAGACAGCCACTGGGCCACAGCATCAAACGGCTAATTTGGACCTTTTGACATGGCCATTTCTTTTTTCAAGTCATCATGTTCCCCATGTCTCATGAGCCTTGTTTCTACCCTCTTTCCTAGAAACCAAGCAAAAGCCTGACATCGCAGGAAAGCCCCGCTCATCTCTCCTTTATTTCCCTTGTCTTGTCACATATGCTAGCCTTTCTTTCACTCTCTCATTTCACTCTATTCTTTCTGCGTCTCCCTCGACCTCTTCTCCCTTTCTCTATCCTTCCACAAAAGCTAAAGACAGAAAAAAAAAAAAGAAAAAAAAAGCGACATATTCCATGATATATCACCTGGCACATTATTCCCAACAGCAACAAAAGAAGCCGACATCACTATAGCTTTGAACACAAGTAGTTATTGCCTTGGTCAGTGCTCTAGTTGAGCTCCCGTATCATGTTTTTAACCCACACGCCTCCCTAAAAGTCTAAAACCCCTTCTCTCTTCAATTCCTTGGAACCATTCAGATCCACTCTGTTATCTCCATTCTCTACAGGTCCTTCCTCTGCTCATTCTCCATAACCGCTAAAATAACTTGAAGCGAAAGAGCAATGATGGGGTTAGGTTTTGTCCCCATCTTCAGTCTCGCTCTCTTAGTTTCCATTTCAAGTAAGTGTATCTTTCCTCTCTTTAAGATTGACGAACTGGGTTTTGTGTTGTTTTAAGTCTAACCCTAACCCCATTGGTCTTCACACTTGCAGGTGCAGAGATCTCTAACAAGGTGGGCATAAACTACGGTCAGCTAGGAAACAATCTCCCATCTCCTTCAGAGTCAGTGGAGCTACTCAAATCTCTCAAAGCCAAACGAGTCAAGATCTATGATGCCAATCCAGACATCCTTAAATCCCTCAAAGACACCGACATCCAAGTTTCCATTATGATCCCTAACGAACTCATAGAAAACATCTCCAAAAGCCAATCTCTCTCGGACCACTGGGTTAAAACCAATGTCGTCCCTTACTACTCCGATGTCAAAATCCGATATCTCCTCGTCGGGAACGAAATCCTCACAAATCCTGACACGGGCACATGGTTCAACCTTGTACCTGCCATGCGCCGAATCAAAGCTTCCTTAAAAACCCACAAGATCACAAAAATCAAAGTCGGCACCCCGTCTGCCTTAAACGTTCTCGAGTCTTCATTCCCACCATCGAATGGCACGTTCCGGTCCGATATCTCCGGCCCGATAATTAAACCGATGTTGCGATTCTTGGACCGGACCAAATCGTTTTTTTTCATCGATGTCTACCCTTATTTCGCCTGGGCCGATAACCACCAAAACATCAATTTAGACTACGCTCTTTTCAAAGCCAAGAACATAACATACACCGACCCGGGTACAAACTTAACCTACACCAACCTCTTAGACCAGATGTTAGACGCTGTCGCTTTTGCGATGAAACGGCTCGGGTATCCGGACGTTCGTATTTTTATTGCAGAAACGGGTTGGCCTAACGATGGAGATATTGACCAAATCGGAGCAAATATTTACAACTCAGCCACTTTCAATCGCAATGTGATAAAAAAACTCACAACAAAACCCGCAATCGGAACCCCAGCCCGACCCGGTTGGGTCATACCCAGTATCATCTTCGCCCTGTATAACGAGAACCAGAAACCGGGTCCGGGTACGGAGCGACATTTCGGATTATTGTACCCAAATGGGACCAAAATCTACGAGATTGATCTCAGTGGAGACACGCCGTTATCAGAGTACAAAAAGCCCTTGCCGGCTCCGACCAATAACGAGCCATATAAAGGGAAGATATGGTGCATGGTTGCTAAAGGAGTCAACGAGACTGCAGTGGGAGATGCGTTATCGTATGCTTGCTCGCAGGGGAATAAAACTTGTGACGCGATCCAGACCGGAAAGGAGTGTTATAAGCCGGTTTCGTTGTTTTGGCATGCGAGTTATGCGTTTAGTTCGTATTGGGCCCAGTTTAAGAAAAGTGGCGGGACCTGCTCCTTCAACGGGTTAGCTACGATGACGCCTAAGGATCCAAGTAAGTAGTTTGATTAATTTATATCCGTTGATTTTATCTTTGGTCGTTCCGTTTACGATTGATCATTGTTGCTTGGTGTCTCGCTACCGTTGATATGACCAGTTGTGGGATGGTGGGCCCAATTTGAGCGACCACCCTCTCTGCTCAAATTTAGGGCATGATGATCACTTGAATTATAAATTATTTGGTCAGCAATAGCCCTTAATTTTCGACATGGAGAATTTCATCAGTTATTCAAATTTGGCAGGCAGCATTTGTTTTGAAATTATAAAAAAATCACGTGTCTGCAGAAGAAATTTTATGGTACGAACAAGTAGATATCTAGGGCTATTTTGAGGCTATTTTGATGGTGGGATCTGTCGTTTTTAAAATTTTATTTTTGATATCAGATCTATCAAAAAAAAATTAATTTTTTAAAAAAATCAATTTAAAAAAAAAACACATTTTAATTAAAAAAACAAACAAACTCATAGAGAATAAGAAAAAGAAAGATCAATACAATAAAAGAAGAAAAACAGAATTAAGAAATAAATTTTTGATACTTGAAAGAATTATTGTCATTTTTTTAGTCGGATTCATGTGTGATTCTTTTTATATTTACCTCTCTTCTATAGGTAATGTTGTCTAACCTGTGTTTCGCATGAAGAACATAAAAAACCAGTATTTTTTCAGGCTCAACGCATGCGCTTAGATTGAGAGAATAATTTAATTTCCTCTGGGATTTTGTTATAGGTTTTGGACATTGCAAGTTCCCAGGCACAACTCTTTGAGGCGGAGCTGTCCATCTGGGCAAAGGGCAAAAGGATGCAGGAAGCCATGAACTGACGATTTTGGTGTTCTCATCTCGCAGAGCTAGTGATTTTGGTGCCCCGTTTAATTATCACTTTATTTATTGAAATAATATCGTCACTCTTTTGAGGCCTTTACTGTCCATATCTCCAAGGACACTTCATGATTCAACCACGATTAATTAAAGCGGGCGGCACCTTAATCACCTTGGTCTATGAATTGTTTTCATTAAAGAGTTGATTAATTTGTGCTAATTAGGGCAGCTTATTAAGGTGGTTACCAAAAATGTTGTTGGTCCATGCATTATTTTAGTATGTTGTTTAGTTAGTCATTGTTTTTTAATAATAATATATCTCTTCACGAAGGCAACGGCTCTTTTGAGAGGGTCTATTCTGGCCCTGGAATCTGACACGTCTTGCGTGTCAGCAGCACCTTTTGTCTTCGCATTTTCCTCCAGTGGTGGGTGGTCCATCGCACAGGCAGCCTCGTTCCCTCGTGCTGGATTCTTTTCATGTGTTTAGCACTCGAAGAAACCGTTCTTTAATGAAGTCAAGAAGACTCAAAGGGGGCTTTCTAGAATGTGTCTGAAATTATGGATGTTTTTAAAAGTGTGTTTTTAGAAATATATTAAAATAATGTTTTTTATTTATTTTTAAAATTTATTTTTAACATTATTGTATTAAAATAATTTAAAATATTAAAAAACTTAAATATTTTCAAAAATATTTTTAAAACATTAAAACAAATAAAAATTTGGTTTTTTAATTCAAGTGACCAATGATTTAATATAATTGGGATGAGCCTTGGAGCAGGATGAGCTACAGCACAAAGTTTTATTCTTTACTTGGTAGTCAAATAAGGGGTGAGAATTCGGTTTTTTAGTTTTGTACATTTCAGCTAAATTAAGGTTTATTTTTTCAGTTTTATTTTAGCTAAAATTCTAATTTCTTTAATTCTAATTTTCAGTTTGTTTAGCTAAAAGTCTCCTTTTTTTTAAGTTCTATTTAGTTCGATACAAAAATTAATTATATTTAATATGTTATAAATTAATTTTCAGGTATTTTTGGATTATTTTGATATGTTGATGGTAAAAATAAATTTTAAAAAATAAAAAAATTATTTTAACATATTTTAAATAAAAAAACACTTTGAATTTTTTATTTTATCACGGATCGAAACACCTATTAGATGATATGATTGAGAATGCCAATGAAATCAAGGGTCAAAGTCCCCGGCCCGGCATGAATTGAATTGTCAAGATAACTAAATAAGTAATTTTATTCAAGTTCTAATTAGTAATTATAATTTAAGGATTTGACTGCATAATTTTTTAACGTTCAAGGATGAGTTTGAAACTTGAAAATAAGCTTGAAAAAATCATGGCAAAAAGATAAATAAAAAGTAAAAACCATGAATTCCAAAATGATAGTTATAAATTCTGGCTTGGCATGGATGGTTAATTTAGTAATTTGCTCACATTTTAAATTGGATTTTTTTTTTACCAAAATAAAGAAAAAAAAGGTGAAAAGATATTGTTTTATTTTAAAAAAACTCATTGATTCGCTGAGGACTCGGACACCTCTCGACTCGGACTGGATTAGCCCCGACCGTATCTTATAACTATGTTCAAAGCACTCCACCTATGACGCTTTACAAACAAGATACTCTATTGGTCAGCCTCTAATGCCCTCCTTTCCATCCCTTCTAAGCCCATAGACTCTGACTCGCCCTTTCTTTCTCTGCTCCATCCCCACCGGAAGAAGTTTTCTCCTCAGGCGACAGAGCAATAATGGGGCCGGTAGCAGCCATTCATGTCTTCATTTTCGCTCTCTTGATTTCCATTTCCGGTAAGGTTAGCCTCTTAGAAAACAAAGTGCTCAACAATATGGGGGAGCCTTGTGTTTTTCACTCTCCCTTCCTAATTAACCCAAATTGTTTACACCCTTGCAGGTGCAGTGATTTCCAGCGAGGTGGGCATAAACTACGGCCAGCTAGGAAACAATCTCCCATCTCCTTCAAGGTCAGTGGAGCTTATCAAATCTCTCAAAGCCAAGCGAGTCAAAATCTACGATGCCAATCCAGACATTCTCAAATCTCTCAAAAACACCGACATCCAGGTCTCCATTATGGTCCCTAACGCACTCATACCCAACATCTCCAAGAGCCAATATTTCTCAGACCAGTGGGTTAAAACCAATGTTGTCCCTTACTACTCCGATGTCAAAATCCGATATCTCCTCGTCGGAAACGAAATCCTCACCAATCCTGACACGGGTACATGGTTCAACCTCGTACCTGCCATGCGTCGAATCAAGATTTCCTTAACAAGACACAACATCCGCAAAATCAAGGTGGGCACTCCATCAGCAATCAACGTTCTTGAATCTTCGTTTCCACCGTCAAACGGCACGTTTCGTCCAGACATTTCGGGTACGGTCATTAAACCGATGCTGCAATTCTTGAACCGGACCAAGTCGTTTTTTTTCATTGACTTCTACCCTTTTTTCGCTTGGTCCGAAAACGCACATAACATCAGTTTAGACTACGCTCTTTTTAATGCCCAGAATGTAACCTATACGGACCCGGGTACAAACTTGACCTACACAAACCTCTTTGACCAAATGTTAGACGCTGTCGTTTTTGGGATGAAACGCCTCGGGTATCCGGGTATTCGGGTTTTTATAGCAGAAACGGGCTGGCCAAATGGTGGAGATTTTGAACAATTCGGAGCCAATATTTACAACTCTGCCACGTACAATCGCAACGTTGTAAAAAAGCTAACCACAATCCCCGCAATCGGCACCCCAGCCCAGCCCGGTGTGGTCATACCCGCTTTCATCTTTTCGTTGTACAACGAGAACCAAAAACCAGGTCCGGGAACGGAGCGACAATTTGGGTTGTATTATCCGAATGGGACAGAAGTGTTCGAGATTGATTTGAGTGGGAAGACACCGCTTTCGGGGTATAAAAAGCCGTTGCCGTTGCCAACCAACAATGAGCCTTATAAAGGGAAGCTATGGTGTATTGTGGCTAAGGAAGCCAATAGGAGCGCAGTGAAAGATGCCTTAGCATGGGCTTGTTCGCAGGGGAACACAACCTGTGACAAGATCCAACCTGGGAAAGGGTGTTATAAACCGGTTTCATTGTTTTGGCACGCGAGTTATGCGTTTAGTTCGTATTGGGCCGAGTTTAAGAAGATTGGTGGGGTCTGCTCTTTCAACGGGCTGGCTACAACGACGGTTAAGGACCCAAGTAAGTTACCGATGCGTTGTCTGTTGTTCTTTTTTGTCTTTTGATTTGCCCTTGTTTTTATTAGATGTGAATATGTGATGCTACCGATGCCTCACTGCCATCGTCAGATTTGAGGTACGTGGGACCCAGTGTCCTTGTAGATATACATCACCGATTATCTAAGCCACCGCTTCTGCATTTTTTAGATTTAGGTTTTGTTTTTTTATTTATTTTAAAATGTTCTTTAAAAAAATTATTTTTTTAATTTATTTTAAAATTAATGATTTTTTATTTTTATTTTTCAATATCAAAAATATTTTTTAAAAATATAAAATATTATTTTTATATATTTTCATATAAAAAATACTTTAAAAAATAATTATTACCGCACTTTCAAACATAAAATATCTTAATAATTATTATTGTTACTGAGTCAAGGTTTATATACTATTTGAACAAAAAAAAAAGTGTAAGGATCTGTTTGCTGACGTGGTCTGAATGAATGAGGAAAACACAACTCAAATTGTAATTTGAATGAATGAAAAATATATTTGTGAGTACTGAATTTGTAATTCCATTTCAGGTTTTGGACAGTGCAAGTTCCCAAGTGTAACTCTTTGAGCGTTGTCTGTTCCTCTTCTTTAAAGGTAACGAGGAATTTGCAGGAACTCACTCCCTGCCTAGGATATGTTGTAATTAAAAGAACCAAGCATTTCATTGCTCTCCACCCCTTTTAATTGCTTTCACTATTGGAATAAGATCATCATTTTTTCTAGGTGTTTCCTGTTCTTGTTCTTATCTAGAGACAATTCCCAATTCAACCATGATCAAAGTGGGCACCTAAATCACTTTCCTTTATTATATTTCGATGTCGTTTTGCTATGTAATTAGCATTTCATAAAACGGTAAGATCTCTAATTTTTTTTATTTAAAAAGATGCATGATTGCATAGATAACCTATACTTTAAATACGAGTCATACCAGCAAAATAATTAGACCTGACTTGGCCTAATATTTAATTACAGGTTAAATGAGATAACCTAGGTTAATAAAGAATGATATTAATAATGTCATTTTAATTTTTTAACCTAATTAAAAAGATCATAAAATAACACACTAAATCAATTAGATCCAACCAAGTAAATTTCAAGTTGGTTTAAAAAAACACTTAATCCAAAACAAGAGGACATCGTTCGATTCTTATATACATTATGGTCACTGAAGACTTACACCACAGTCGTTAATTCCAGGGTCCGTGAGATTAGTCGGAATACGCGCAAGATGACCCGAACACCAATATTAATAGAAAAACAAAGCCACATCAATTGGGTCGGTCCAGTAACTGCAGTGGAGGGGTGAATTTGCTTGCAGATAACTCTAGCAAATCAATATTCTAAAATGTGTGTATAAAAAACACAGGCTCGATGGTCCTGGGATATTTTATTGATGTGGGCGAGCTGGCCCTATTTTGTCACGTAGCTTTCACAATAACTCAACAGCAGCGCCTTTAAAAGTGAATTTAAATTTAAATACATTTTTTTAATTCAGTAGTTTAATTGATAATTACCATGACAGTCGTCAATTAATTAAATAACTTGTTGTAGTCAATTTAAATTATAGTAGGATTTCTTAGAAGATTAATTATAGTCAATTTAAATCTCAATGGGTTTCGTTAGCTATATTGTTTCGAAAGGTTATGTTGTTCTCAACGCCTATTAAAATATATTTTTGTAGTCAATTTAAATTATAGGTTAATAGGTTATGTTGTTTTGAAAAACATAACCTATTAAAGAAATTAAATTTAATTTAAATTTAAAATAATATCGGTCCTTTTTTTTAAAAAATAAATTTCATGTTATTTAAAATAAAAATTATTGGTTGTCACTGATTTAAATTTTCAATAGAATTAAGTAGCTCAATTAATAATTATAATAATTATCAATGAAAATGGTTAGTTGTAGTCAAATTAAATTTCAATTTCAATTAATAATTATAATAATTATCAATAACAATAGTTAGTTATATTGAATTTAAATTTATAAATTCAATGGGATACTAAGATAATTATAGTCGATTTAATTTTTTTAAAAAATTAATCCTTGGTGGCTTAATGTAGCGATTTGTCATTTGAAGCTCACAGATAGGGTTAACTAATTAACTTGATTTTCTTGAGTTTTTTTTTATTTTTTAATTGATTTTTTTCTCGAATTCATCATTTAATATTGAGTTGATTAGAAATTAGATTTCATAATTTATTTTGGTTAGCTTTCTATTAGGTTATCCCCATCTTATTACTCGGGTCGCAGGTTTTTTTGTATTATTTTTTAATCGATTTTTCAATTACAGATTAAACTACATACTCCAACATTAGGTTTATCGGGGATTGAACTTCATAATTTGTTTTAATTTTCTTTCTATTGAGTTATCTAATATCATGACATGGATCACAAGTTTGACAGATTAACTAGAGTTGATTCAAGTTAAAATAATTATCCTTTTTTAAATTGATTTTTTTTGTTTTATTTTTCAACATTGAGTTTATTGGATATTATAATTCATAATTTCTTTTGAGTTACTTTCTACATGATTATCATGGTCTCATGACCCAACAAGTAGATTAGCAAGTTAACTTCAATTGATCCAGATCGATCCAATATGTTGTCGTCTTGATATTTATAAAAAAAATCATAATTATTATTTATTTTGAGTTAAACTAGTTTTTTTATCAATTATCCTCCTTTAAATCTATCAAGTTAACTGAGTTACATTAAATTAACCTTTATATGTTTTTTTTTTCTAATAGAAGAAACATTAACAAAAACTATACATTTTTTTATGTTAGAAAATTAATTTGATCCGCCATGAATCACGAGCTAATGATCTAGTACTAGTTTCACTGGTACTCAACATCAACACAATTAAACCTTGCTTTGTTTTTTTTTTTTTTTCCCTTTTGATAAAAGTTGAAAATCTTTTGGTCTTTTTTCCGATACTTGCAATGCTAGTTATAAAAATCAAATCAACCTAATAAGGATAACCCGGTACCTAAACTTGCTAGGGTTAAAGAAAAAAAAAGAAGGAATTGCCTTGGCCGAACCCGATTAAAAACTCGGATTGACCTGTCACCTTATAAAACTCGATCATTGGTTTTTTTTTTTAATCAAAATGATGTTTTCTTTTTTTATCTTTGCAAAAACAATTTTTGAGTTAACATGGATTGATCATCCTTACCTGTAACTTGAGTCTTATTCTAGGTTGATTTAGGTCAAGTTTTAAGACTATGCTTGTAACCATTTTAATCATGTTCTAAAAAAAACTAAAAACTAACGGGTTACTTATGTATTTGATCTCTTCACTCTTAATTTAATCTTATCCTATCCTTTTTACAATATTAACATAAACTAATAGAGGAGGGGAATTAACTGCTTCCCTCCTCGCAAAACATTGTTAACTTGAACAATGTTTTTTTAATTAAGATTTAGTTTTTTTTCATAATTCAATATTAGATTTGTGTATCGCGATCTTATAGCCTAAATTGCGGATTTAGAGAGTTATTCGGGTTTTTATGTCATTTTTATAGTTGTTTTTTTTTCTCTCAACATTTAGTTGATTTGAAATTAGATTCAATAATATATATATTTTTATTTTGCTTTCTATAAGACTTTTCTGGTCTTATTACTTGGATCACGAGCTTGGATGGTTAACCCGAATTGACTTAAGTAGTTTTATTTTATTTTTTTAATTTTATCCTTCAATATTGTGTTTGTTTATCTTGGACTCATGACCTGAGCCGTGAGTTTGACTCTTTTTTTTTAGTTGATTTGTTTTTTCAATCTCATCCTTCAATGTTTGATTGATTTGGAATTAGGCTTCATAATTTTATTGGTTTACTTTCTATAAGATTATCTCTATCTCATTACTTGGGACAAGAGTTAACTTAGGTTAACTAGGATCATTTTTTAAAATTGATTTTTTTTTCAATTTTATCATTCCATGTTAAATTGATTGAGAATTAGACTTTATAATTTGTTTCGATTTGCTTTATATGATGTTATCTCAATCACATGTCACAAGTTGCGACTTTGACAGGTTAACCCGAGTTGACTCATTTTTTTGTCTTCTTTTTATTGATTTGTTTTTCAATTTCATCCTTTAATATTGAATTGATTGAAAATTGATTTTCATAGTTTATTTCGGTTTGTTTTCTATGAGGTTATCTCAATCTCATAATTCGGGTCGTGAATTTGACATGTTAACTTGAGTCGATCCATTATATTTTTATTTAAATATTAAAAAAAAGATGTCATCTTTATTTTTTTAGTCAAACTATATTTTTAATAGTTACTCGGGTTATCTTTAGACCTATCAAGTTGATCAGGTTAACCCTATATAAGTCAGATACATTTTTTATTATTAGAAAACATGATAATAACATCTAAATATTTTTTGCATTAAAAAATTAATATAATTCTTAAGGAAAATGATGTTGTTTTATTCTATATCATTTACAAGTAATTGTTATCATGCTTCTCTCCGATCACACGATTTTTCATGAAAAGGTCAAATAAAAGGATGGTATTAATACGAAAAAAATGGGTTTCGTTCTTTAATTTGGAATAAATATTATACGATCACATTCTCTAATTAGAGTTTGAAATTAAATTATATAAGGGTTACCTACACATGACCTAGTTGACTTAACAAGTTTTAAAACAATTAATAAAAAACATAGTTTGACTTAAAAAAATTTCAATATTAGTTTTTATATATATATATATTAAAACGATGACACATTCGATTGATCTGAGCTTCATGGTCTAACCCGTCAAATCTAAGATTGAGTAATGGACTCCACTGAGTTTATAAACTTTATACTTTAAAATTAATTTTTTTTATTTAATTATATAATACTATAATAAAAATAGATAAATCCAAATCTTGTCAAATATCATAAAGTTTGTTTGAATCTAAAATAATCTAATAATCAAGCAGACATGAAGGATGGATTTGTAAAAAAACACAGAGAAAAAAATAAAAAAAACCGGCTCCGTATAAACAGTGAGGAAAGTACGCTGCACTCCAAGTTTTTTTTAGCATGGAAAGTACAATCAAGGTAATATCCTCCCCTGTCGCCGTCGCCGTCGCCGATGCTCCTCGAGCTGGCCTCCATAATTCTTTTTTAAAACTACGGCACTCAGTTACAATTTACTCACTAAACGACAATTAAAGTTGAATATTGACTAAAAGTATTGATACCTTATCCCCTCACCTAAAGCTTTTGTTATTTAGTGTTCGGATCTTATCCTTTCTCTCCACTTGGCTATTAAGAATTTGGCTGCCATCATCGCTTCCATGATTTTTTTCCTAAGCCCAATAATAGACCGCCACCCAATCACAAACCGCCTCTCGAGAAAAGACTCAGACCCTTTATCTACTAACACTTATCAAAAACCTCAAGCCCTCGCTGCCTTATCTATTTACCATCACTATTTTTTTTTTTAAATCTCTCTCTCTCTCTAGGGTTTTTTTACGCTCTGTGAATGGACTATAGCCTCTACACCACCAGCAACAAGACCCTCTCTCTACGATTTTTACCGTCAGCGGTAAAATCCCGGAAGTTACCCTCAATTTCGTCCCCCAGTTGGACGTTCAAGTCATCGACTGCTTTCCTTAACCGGAAAGTAGAGCGAAAACCGAGAAGGGGTGTTGCGGTTATTGTGGTTGCAAGAGCGGGGTCGTCGAGCCACTGCGAGCCGAGCAGTAGCAGCAGCAGCAGCTTGAACACCCCGCTGGAACTGAGGTCGGCGGCTGGGAAGTTTTTGAGCGGCGTGTTTCAGAATCAGAAACAACTTTTTCATGTTGCTGTGGCTGATGAATTGAAGTTGTTGGCCGATGACAGAGATAGTGCTTTGAGTCGCATGGTTCGTAGCTCTGGCTCCGATGAAGCTTCTCTTCACAGGTCAGTCATTCATTCCTTGATGCTCAATGTTCCCTTTTTCTCAATAAATAAATAAATAAATAGAACAGTGTTTAGTTATCATATTCGATGACACGTTGTGTCTTCGATCAGCTCAGACGTCAATCGCAACCTTGATGTTTTTCAAGGTTATACGGCATGTCAGAATTTAATTTTTTAAGGTAGTAATAATTGGAGTTTGTGTTCGGTGGTAACAACACAGTAACATCACAAACTTTCCCCATCAATAATCCCCAAGCTATTTACTCTCCACATAGGACGAAGGGTTCACTTACAAAATTATTCCATTATTTGTTGACCATTGCAATGATAGCTAGAACATCTCATTGTGTTTTAAACATTAGCTTGATTTGATGATTTCAGTTTTTTTAATTTTACTTATTAAATTTCATAAATAAGGAATCGGTGGGCTTTCAAATTCATTGAGTTGACAAGTCAGGATTTTTATAAAATAAATAAATGGTATAAGAATAAAATAATTAAATTACAAATTAAATGGATTAAGGGTTGTTTTATTGCATGAAATTTAAATGGGGCAAGGCTATTAATGTCCGGAGGTTTATGATGTGATGTTACTAGTCTGAACAACAGTACCTGTCCTATGAAGATTTTGATTTGTTGCTTTTGGGAAAGGCTTAATTTTTCTTCCTATAACAGGGAACAAAGCAGGCTTTTGTCCTGAAGTTGTTAAAGGTTTCACATTGAGAATCTGAATTGTGAATTTTTTTACCCTCATTTCTTCAGCAGATTCACGGGTACATCACTTGTATAAATCGAAAGAATTTCTTTTTGCCATATGGGATTCATGCATTTAGGCAATCATTGCTGTAAAATTACAAACCAACTAGTCTTAGTGGTATTGTTGCATCACGAAACAGATGCATGACTGTCGAATGATCCAGTTGCCTGATAGTCCTGCATCTGGACATTTTGATCACCATAGTAATAAATGTTCTATATTACCTGATTGAATCAAATGGAGTTACCCAGCTGCCTAATAGTGCTTCCTTACTTTCGAGTGGCAGGAGGATTGCTGAGCTGAAGGAGCATGAGTGTCAAGTTGCCGTTGAAGATGTCATGTATATGTTAGTTCTTTACAAATTTTCCGAGATCAGAGTCCCTTTGGTTCCAAAGCTCTCTAGGTGCATCTACAATGGCAGGCTAGAGATACGACCTTCAAAGGACTGGGAGCTAGAGTCCATCCACAGCTTTGAGGTCTTAGAGATGGTTAGGGAACACGTCTCTACAGTTATTGGCTTGAAAGCAAATTCTAGCGTGGCAGACAGTTGGGCAACAACTGAGGTCCAAAGGTGCCGGCTTGGTAGATTGTATGCAGCCTCGATTTTATACGGTTATTTCCTCAAGTCTGCCTCCTTAAGGCATCATTTGGAATGGTGTCTGGTTCTGCCCCACCAAGATATTCATCTTGGTCAAAGGACCACCCTTCAGTTTCCAGAATCACTGCCTTCTTATGGATTAACAAATCTTGTTTTCGGTCACATAAGCAACAAGCAATCGACGTCACAGGGAACAAGGTTAAACAGGCCAAAATCAGAACATGAAAAATTGAAGTGCTACCTGATGGGGTTTGATTCCGAGACACTGCAAAGATGTGCAAAACTGAAATCTAAGGAGGCTGTGAATTTGATTGAGAAGCACAGCTGTGCACTGTTTGGAGATGAGAAGACCGGCGTGCTTGAGAATGATGAGGTGATCTTGACCTCGTTTTCGAGCTTGAAGAGATTGGTTTTGGAGGCAGTTGCTTTTGGTTGTTTTCTTTGGGACACAGAAGAATGTGTCAACTCTGTATATAAGCTTAAAGACAACTAAAGGAGAGGGAGCAAGTTTCAAGAGAGGATTGGCTACTGGGCGAAACTCTTCTTGTACATACGAGCTTGATTGCTGCATTTGACTCTTGTTTCCAAGTTCCCGCAGTTTATTGTATAGACTACATAGAAATAGAGTTATTATATAGTATAGAGCTGTTTTTGCTTCTCGTACACAGTTCCGCTAAGCTAGGTTGACTGGTGTTTTAACAAGCGAGTCAAAGTTTGGACTTCTTGGTGCATGTTCTGTAAGTAGCAGTTGCAGAGATTTGATGCTTGCATGCCATTTCTTTTCTTCTCTGCTTTCTGGTGCAGTGGATATGGATAACTCTTGCTGCAAAATCTTTTTCTGAAATGGAATCGGTTGTAGGATGTTAGCTGCTTAAACATCTAATGATCTCTGCAGTGCGAGTTCTTGGTTGTTACTCTGTTTTGTGTTGAGGTTAAAGCTTTGCTTGTAGTGTGTAGTACTTGTTGCACATGGGAGTGGATTACATAACTGGAAGCTGCGCTCAGACAGAATCCAAAATCCAATGAAGAATCCGGCACGTTGTCTGCTCCAAAATTTTTATGCTGCTAATGGTTGCAACCTCAGAATTTCATGCTCTGATGAACTCGTGAGCGTGGATTGGAGATTCAGCTCTGCAAGTAACAATAATTATTAACAAATTCTAGCTCTCTTTATTATGATTTATTTTACCTAATAGCGGCATAGTTATTAAAACCTGGTCAAGCC
>Ga0325411_1000895_pt1 | contig 32216 bp, 27 predicted proteins | sample PopdelMetagenome_13_FD_206181 | JGI IMG/M metagenome (GOLD analysis project Ga0325411, IMG submission 206181) | Populus deltoides microbial communities from Bellville, Georgia, United States - Xylem-PdIQD-R4 | ecosystem: Host-associated > Plants > Phyllosphere > Stem > Wood/Secondary xylem...
AGGAGCTTATGGTGGTTGGTAAGGGATATGGGTGGCAAAAATCCAATGAGGTAGGTAAGGATATGGTTACGGTTCTTGGTTATGTTTTGGGTTTTGGTGGAAATGAAGATGAGTTCATTTTTGCTCTTAAATGATGGATATGTTTTCAAGTGGAGAGGATGATTGTAATGCCCAAAAATTCTAGGACAAAACACATAAATTTTGAAATTACCAAGAGTTTCTTTCTCCCCAACCACTGTAACTTGGTCAAATGGCCTTATTATGGCTATGCATTTCCTTTTTCTTCATATAATCTGTCATAATCTATTTTTAGGTTATTCCTCAAAATTTATCCTTTTTCCTTTTAAAATAAATAATAAATAATAACAACAAGAAAACTGGTATTTTGACAAAAACAAGTTAAGGAGGGTCCTAAATATACAGAAAAAATCAAGTTGAAATTTCAAGATAAATTAAGAGCCTAATCATACCTTTTTATACCAAAAATGGAACAACAATGCGGATTCTAAATCAAATTAAACGATTTTAGGATGAATTTACATAAAAATTAAGCGTAGGGGCATAATTAGATTTTAATATGTCAATTTGATTTAATCATGGGCCAAATTGAGAATTTAATTATGTTTAAGAATTGATTTGGTTCCAATTAAAGGATTTAATTAGGTACAAAGACATAATTATACTTTAAATTGGTCAAATTAATTTTATTAGGAGTTTAATTAGTGAAAAATAAAGTTTGGGAGCCTAATTTGGACTTAATTAAGAAGATTGGAATTTTAGAGAACCTAATTTAATCTTTACAAAGTTAATTGGTTCAAATCAGGGGTAAAATTGCAAGAAAATTAAAGTTTTTGGATCAATTAAGGATTAAATTGAAGAAATTCACAACCAATAACCATTTTACAAAAGGCGCCAAACTATAGGAACCTAATTGGTTGAAATCAAGGGTGAAATTGAAGAAAATTAAAAATTTAATGGTTAATTAAGGGTCATTGTGCATAAATCCAAGACCAATGACCAAAAGGAAAAAATCATTGAAATCCAAGACTGAAATTGAAGTTCTTCAGGGGCAAATTTGCATTAAATTGAAAGTTTGAAGCAAATCAAGGGTGTAATTGAGAGAAATCACAAATCAAATAATTAAATTGAATTTTACCAAAATTACGCCTTTTTGGTTAGTATTCATTTTCTTCTTCAATTTTCACCTGAAAAGACTGCTTAGGACTCTACTTTTCAGGGACATTTAATGCTTCATCTCTCCACCAAATTTGACAAAACTTACATGAAAATGATCACCTTACATCTGACTACACCCCGGTATAATTCTTTCTGACCAATTGACACCACAATAGTTGTAGCGCTGGCCTAAAGAGGCCAACTCAGGCGGTCTTCAACTACCAAATTTGACAATTTATAATGTCTACTTTGAACTAACAATTGGGATCCTTCATAGCTAAATCAAGGTTCATGATTTGGCACCATTAAACCTAAAATATTCCTCTCCTGCCCCCTATAAATAAGGGTGGATTTCATGTCCTGAGTATGAAGAAAATTGGGTGTAAAGTTGACAAAAAATCAGTCTCCCTCCCTAATTTTTTTTCTTTCTGCCATCAGTTCTCTCTCTTCCCTCTCTCTCCACCGTGATCTTTGGCCACCAATAATCTCACCACGAGCTTATCTACCACCAGCTCCATCATGAGCCACCAGCGAGCCACCCTTACATCAAGAATTGCTTCTGTAAACTTCATCTCTCCAACACAAATCTCTCTTCCCTCCTGTTTTTACACCGCCACACCTTACACTAACACCGCCTCCAGCCTTGCATCGATGTTCCAACACGATCAGCCATCACCGCTGCATAAGGTAGCCTACTCCCCTTCTTCTTCTTTTTTTTTTGTTCTTCTTCTTCTTCTTCTTCTTCCCTGATTCACCTAGTAACCACATGCAATTTTGCATATAGCAAAAATAATTAACAAGGTCATTGGGCTAGGCCCATTTCGGCCTAGCTCATATGTCTAGGTTGGGTCCAGCCCACCCAAAAAAAAAGATGGGTTTGTTGGGTCACCAATCAGCCCAACCCGACTAAGTCAGGTTGGACCTGTTTTAGCCCAGCCCGGATGGCTAGGCCGGGTCCAACCCAATTTATATTTAATAATATAATAAAATATATATATATATATATATATATATAAATTCCAAAAAAATTCCAAGGGTCATTTCAAAATATTTGTGATTTTCTCGCATGTTTTTCCAACAATTTTGCATAATATTGGGCTGTAGATTTATATTGTAAGATACAAATCTAGTATTAAAAATATCTGGTTTCCTCTTAAATTTAAAAAAAAGCAAAAAATCAAAAAATAAATTCATTTCAAAAAAAATATTTTGTTTTCATGCATACGGCAAAATTTTAAAAGTTTTCCAAGCATATTTTCTAAAAGATAAAAATCGCAACATTTTCAGCATGCTTTCTAAAAAAATTGGATATCGTAACCAGTTTATGGTTATTCATTAGGGTTTGGCCAAAATATCAAAAAACTTTTCACCTATCATTTTGTTCACTTTATATATAAAGTTTTAAGGTTTAGCTGTAAACTTTAATACTTGAAGGTGTAAAATATACAATAAAGTATATTACTAGATATTAAAGATATAAAAATTAAAAAAATAATGCAATGCTAAAATTTAGACTTTAAAGTGGTTAGGATTTAACTCAATAAAGTAGACTCTCTTAAGAAGAGAGATCTGCCTTAGACCTTAGAAAAAAAACTTACAAATAGAAACTTGACTTAGAAAAACAATCAAGCAACAATGCAGCTTACCTCAGGTAAGGTGCACTAGGGGTGATACAGCTTCCCCTAACACAACCAGTCTCTTACCAAGACTCTCGCGGACCATAAGTTTTCTAATAACCATAATACTAGGTGGTGACTCCTGAACTTTAATCATAATTTTATGATTAAACCAAAAACTCTTTCCTTTTCCAATACTTTTTAGAAGGTTAGTGCGTCATTCGACGTCGCTCTGAGAATAATCCATCATCACAACACGATTTAGTTTCAAAACACATTTTCATGATATTTACATGGGTGATTCATACCAATATATTACTCTTTTTTATTGGTCAATTTAGCCAAATCAAGCCCATAAAAATCAAGCTTTTTCTTTTGCTCCCACACAACCAAATCATCATAATTCATTTATTATACCTTTATTCAATCATAATTCAACTCAATATTCTAACAATTGAACCAAATTTAATTCATCCCTCGTATAACAAGTCTTGGCAAAAAACTATCACTTAGGTGCCCTAGAGTTTTTTTCTTTTTATTAATTTTTCTTCTATATCTTATTTCAAGCACCAATAACTCAAATACAACCAAAGAATTTAACAAACTTCCTCCCCTCACATTTTTCTACTCTAGCTGAAATTTCCAAACATGATGGGGGGATGGACTTTTCTTTCAGTTTTGTGCAATTATCACTCTAGCCAAAAATCTTTATTCCTTCCCTTTTTTTCCCCTATTTAACATGTATCAAGAGTTAAACAAATAATTTCAAGCATTCCTTCATAAACCCTAACTTTATGTAAACATTTCATTAAAGTGCATAAATCCACAACAAAACTAAATCAAATCATGTATAGTGTGTTTCTTACCTCTTAATCACTAAGAAATGAGAAGAAACCAACCAAGAACCATGTTTTTTCCTCACTTCTTCTCTTCTCCTCCCAAAACCATCCCTCTATACCCAACAAATCCTAGAAAATCTTCAATTTCTCTAACTCCAATCTTCTTTTAAATCCTTTTGATTGATAAAACTAACCCTCTTAGATGTAATTTTCCAAGATTTAATAAGGTTTAACCAATAAAACCTTAAACCCCCCCCCTCCATTTCTTATTCAAGGTTGCCAACCAATAATAAGAGGAAGGGCATTTATAGTCAATTTTGTTTGCTATTTACAATTTAACCTCATTTGCCTTTATATTTTTATTTTGTCCCCATAAGATTCTCTCTTTCTACTAACTTAGTGTTATTTATCCTTCCTCTTATTGAATTTAACCCTTTTTATATAGTTTATTTTTTATTTTAAAATTAACTCTTGCATTACCAAATTAAATTTTCAATATTTCACTAATAACGTGAATTCATTTAACCAGGGATTTACACATCAGACATTCCATCTTAGCTCATTTTTGAAATAATGTACACAAGAGTTTTAAATCTTTAAGAACTTATTTTATTCTATTTAATATTTCTTTATTTATCTCTTAATTAACCCATTTCATTCCCCGGTGAATACTTAATTTTTTTTAATACTGAGACTGGGGTTTATAATAAGGGTGTCCATTTCATTTCTTTATCTCTTTCTCTTTCTTTTTCTCTCTTTAGCCCTATGGTGGCTATGGTTTCGTATACTCTTCCTCTCTTTCTTCCTTAAATTCCTATTTTTATATTCACTATTCACTTTGATTTATAACCCTTTACATAGGAATTTTTTTATTTTTTATCCCTTATCACAAACATATTCTAAGAATATCTCTATTGTATTTTTTTTTTGGTACTTCATTCCTCTTGTTTTGCTCTTATGCCAACTTGTCCATTTTGTCCACTTTCTAGTTGGATTCTTACGCGTAAAAGCTCCTCTCCCAGGAGGTTGAGGCTCTCTATTTTGATTCTTATATTTTTCTTTTTTGTTTCAAAACACAACTCTAAAATTAATTCGATAAGAAAAATAATCAAGAATTACAAAATGGATGTGTTAAAGGCCAAAATGCATACAAAGTATATTTTTAAATTTTGGTTTTTTTTTAAAGACATTGAAAATTAAAAAAATGGAAGAAAATGCGTTGAAAACATATTTTTGACTTTTTTATTTTATCAAGAAGATATCAACAAGAGAAAAATAGTAAAAAATCACAAAATAGATGTGTGCATGGCTAAAATGCATTGAAAACACTTCTTTTTTAATTTTTGTTTTTTATTTTTGGAAAATATTTTTGAAATTAAGGGTCAAAAATTGAGTTATGACACTTATTGTTTATTTCATTGCATTACATAATATCAAATATAAACATTCACAAGTTTAGGATTTACACCTCTAATCACCTACCAGGTCTATGACACATCGCACGAGGCAAGATCTAAATAAAGTACCAATCCAAAACCCTGATGGGACATAAAGCATACCAAGGATCTAAAAGTCAAGTGTGAATCACACCTCTTTAGGTCCAGGTGTATCATTTGACTTGTTGCTTCACAAATTCCAAAAAAGGTGACTCAACATCTAAGAAGTCTCGTTGACCTAACTAGCCTAAAAACCACTAGTCTCTAAATTAAACCAAAAGTGTCTATATAGTTCAATAAGGCAACACCCTAGGTAAAAGGATTGATTCACTTGAAGACATATGTCTAAACAAACATGCCCTAACCTCAAGCTACTTAACTTACCCTCTATAATGTCGATATCAAATATTACATGTTCAAATGTCTTGCTTGTCATAACTATACCCACAAAATTATATTAGAGTATGTCCATATTTAATGGATGACCAATATGACATTGACATGATCAAATAATTGATGTTTTTTCTCAAGTGCAGGAGTATCAAAGTAATAAATAACACGACAAAATCAGGATTGATCTATATGGAGATTAAGGATACAAAATCATAAATAATAAAAGAAACAAAGTTAAAGAGATCTAAAAGATGTGATATTAATGTAAAAATTTAATAGACACAACACAATAGCCAATGTCAAAGGATCCACTAATAGTATTTCAAATAAGTATAGTCAAAACTCTTTTTATTACTCAATTGTAAACTACACATAATGAAGGTTCTAAATGAATGATTTATCATTAATGGCTCATTTGAATTTATTAACATGATCATATTAATTATCTTTAATTACCTTATATGAGTAATGTCAACACTTGTAAATGTTATCAATTATTTATGATGTTATCTTATGTCAACAACAAATCAAAATCTTTTCGTAGCATAGATACCAATATACTATGTGATAGACTATGAAATAATCAAGTATTTGTTATGCCAAGGATTGACACTACAAATCAAGATTCACCACTTAACAATGAGGATATTACGATTTATTAAGATAAAAATTACAACACATGTTAAAAACAAATTTTCTTGAATTTAAACATTAAAGTCCATGATGAATTGGTACTATGTTTATTCTTACACCATTAGTGTAACCTTTTAATCTTGGCAAAAATAAACTTAACTAAACATTAAAAAAAACATAAATAAACAAAATAAGAATAGCTATGATATAAATTAACTAAGTATATTAAAAAAAAAAATGATAAGCATAAACAAGATATTATGGATAATATAACATGAAATAAAACTTGAATATTACCAAAAAAAAAAACAAAGAAAGAAAGCAAGAGCAGAATCGTGATATAACACCTCCATCAACCAAAGGATGTTAAAACATGAAATTTTACAACAATTATACACATTCTCATCGAATATGAGCCTTTATTATGGCTAATTTATTTTTGACACCTATTTATACAATTAATCATTCTCCTTTATTTATTAATAATTCTACTAAAATTTTGACAGAGTTTCCTCTATATGTAAATGAACCAAGTTATCGAATACTCCTTTCATATTACAAGTCATTATCACAAACATGATCCAATTGTCCTAGATCTTATTCCACATCATTTCAACCAAGAATCAACACGACCTATTCTTTAAACCATCATTATATCTTACACCATTTGGTAATTACATTATGTTCATCCCACAAAAATTTAATTATAAATGAAAGCTAAGGGAGAAATAATCCAATCTCATACACTTGTATTTTGAATTATTAAAAAAAAAAAAGAAGGTACATTCTAACCATATGTTTTAAACTTTTCTTCCATAAATGTATATATTATGCTTACCTTACTCAATCTCTAATAAATCAAGTTGCTATTTATGCGTACACTTTGCGTACTTTTTATTTTTATTTGAATTTAAATTAATGTCCAACATAAAACATGATTATATTATTGATGCATGCCATGGAAAAATTATGTAAGGATGTATATCAACTTGCATAATAATATTCTATATATGGATTTCATACACAATTTCAAACATAAATAGAAAATGTCATTGAAGAAGGAGAGAAAGTAAGAGAGAGATTTAAGTTAGGTTTACAAAATTATTTACATATACAATAAAAGTTCTGAATTTGAAGTCCAACTATAACGTAACTATTAGGTCCGCCAATTCGAGAAGGTTCTACAACAAAAATTTACCAAGCACAAGTTCGTATTACAATATAATTTGTCTTCTAAACATGTATGATAGTGAGAGCACCCATCCTTTTTATCCAATCCTATAAAAGATTTCATGAACAATAGTCATAATTTCACAATAATAACACATCAAGATATTCGTACTTGACATGAGTAAGGCCTTACTCTTAATTTCAAGTCAATTAGTGTACTTTGATTTTAATAGTTATCAAACATTTCATAATGACTAATTATTGACTTTTGATTTATCAAAAACAACTTAATTTACCATATTTCTCAAAATAGCTTGGGCAATAAGATAACATTGGCCTTTATATTTGTAAAAACAACCAAAACACATTTAGTCTTCGAACGATTTTGAAGACTTCATAACATTAGTTTTTGTCTCAGCGAAAGCAACCCAATCACATTGATTTCCATACAACTTTGAAAAATAATCTCAACATTGGCTTTTGTATTCGCGAAGGAAATCCAATCACATTGATCTCCGAACAACTTTGGAAATAATCACAACATTGGCTTTCATCTTAGCGAAAGCAACCCAATCACATTCATTTTCGTACAACTTTGGAAAAAAATCTCAACATTGGCTTTTGCATTTGCGAAGGAAATTCAATCACATTGATTTCTGAACAACTTCAAAAATAATCACAACATTGGTTTTCGCCTTAGCGAAAACAACCCAATCACATTTGTTTTTAAACAACTTCTTAAACAATCACAACATTTCCTTTCGCCTTGGAGAAAGAAACCCAATCACACTGGTTTCTGAATAACTTTAGAAACAATCACAACATTGGCTTTTATATTTATAAAAGCAATCAAATCACATTATTATTTCACACAACTATTTACAATTCATTTGAATTAATTTCATACATAGCATTTATAATTACAACCAAAAACTTAATTGACATCACAAAATTGTAGGTAAGACCTTACTTACCTTCTCATCTAGTCAAGTGAGCACCACCAATAAAAGATCCTGTCATTGGTGTTTCCCCTGAACAATACAAATACTTTACGTTAATACATTATTTACAATCCACATACTCATTATTTGGATAAGAAATACTTCTTTTAATTTCATATGTAGACACACTATGTTTAAGAATTCATAACAAGGCACTAGAACACTGTTTAATGTTTTACTCCTCACCGGAGTTGTAAAACTTAGTTTTAAATGGGGTTTATTTTTTTTCGTAAGCTAAGACACAAATATACAACTTTTTTGAAGAGGAAAAACCCAGTTCTGTCGTTTACACACTTAAATTCAACAAAATACATTGGCATATGAATGTTCCCTTAACATACAATCAAACCTTTCTCTAGTGTTTTATCTATATTTGGAGTTCTATAACTCCAAATAGGGTAAGGTTTGTTTCTTGCGGAAGCTAAAATCACTAACCATAGTTTCCATAAGACATCCACCATAAAATTTCTCATTTACTAATCTCAAATTCCAGTTTAAAGCTTGATATAAATTTTGTTCACTAACTTCCAGCCTGACCTATCTTCAGGTTTTTATCTATAGCTAGAGTTTCACAACTCTAATTTAGGAAAATTTGGTCCTATTTAAAATTAAACACCTTTATCTACAACTTTCATGGGGATAACATTCCAAATTCTATCCTCAACTAGCCTAATTTTTGGCCACAAATTAGTCGGTAACACTATCCAAATTTCAAACTTTTAGGTCTAATACACAACTAATTATTTTCATGCATTTCTTTCACTCTTTTTATCACAATTTCATACAAAATATGTCATTTTCACAGCAATAATCATTCATAAGATTTTAAATACTTATAATTTAATTTCACAAGAGCATGAACCATATGAATTTATTTAGATGTTTAGATTCCAGCATACAACAATTTCATACATGATCATAAACACTTTTTCTTTTAACATGCACATATAAAATCAAAATTGCAAAGGTTTTTCCCCTTTATTTTCTTCTTTGGCCAAAGGTTTCAAGGCCTTGGTACCCATCTTTTTCTTCAAGTTGTTTTTTTTTTAACAACATCACGTCTCCTTCACTGTCATTACACAATCTATCCTCAATTTCCATTTACCCCAAAATCTCCTAAAGAACTCTAATTTAAGAACTTAATTTTTTGTATAAAACTTATGTAGAAACTGATTTAGAGAGGTGTTAGAAACTGGTTTAAAAAGGTGTTAAGTTTGTTTCTAGCTATGTTTTTGCTTCCCAAAGCTTCTTCTCCCGCAAACCTTTTGATCTCCCCTCATTTCCTTCTGCTGCTGCCAGCTTTAACTCTCACTCTCCCTATAATTTTTTTTAATTTTTGGTGTTAAGTCCTCACTCAAACCCCCCCTATAGCTATTGAGAAAAATCACCAGCAGTCCTGTATTAATAGGAGTTACTCTTGTGCTAAATGGATATGGAATTCTTATTGAGTTATATTTGTAATATGGAATTATGAATACCCGTGTAATAATTCTTTAGACTAAAGTAATAACTAATTATGGTTTGTTATAAATAAAAAAACAAGTAAGAACATACATATTCAAAATAAAACTTAAAAGAGAAACTCATGCTTTTTATGATATATATTTTTCAATACTCATAATACAAGACAAATGATTATATTTATAGGAGAAGAAAATGAGAACATTAAAAGACACTAGAAAACCTAAATATCATGGAAAACCAAGAGACCAAACCCAAGAGTTATGAAGTTTAACAGATTTTAATAGGCATTCAATATATATAATTATAGGTTTTATAACACTTGCCCTTGAATGATTATGTACTAAAAATATGTCTCATTAAAACCTTGCACAAGAAAACTCAATGGAAAAAAAAACTTAAACGAAAAAAAAAAGTACAACATTCTTGTGATTTCTGAATACTTTATAACTCAATTGAGGGTTTTATATAGATACTTTAAGATCCATATTTGAATACTTCAGGATTCACAAAAAATATCAAATTACCTCATTAAAACCTTGCAAAGTAAAACCTAATGGGAAAAACCTAAGCGAAGGAAAGAGAATAAAATTTGCATTGACTTCACCTCAAAAGTACATGTCTTATGAAAAATCTTTAAGATGATGCATTCTAATATTATGAACAAGCTTTTTGAAAGTTGAGGCTGGTAAAGAATTTGTAAATAAGTTTGCTACTTGACTTGATTTATTGAATATCAATTTTTTACCTTTATGTTGAAGCTCATGAGTATTAAAAAAAAAAATTGGTGAGATATGCTTTGTTTTGTCCCCTTTAATGTAGCCTCCTCTAAGCTGAGTGATGTAAGCAATATTATCTTCAAACAATATTGTGGGACTATCTTCAATGGTTAACAATCCATATTTTTCTTTTATGTGCTGGATAATTGACCCTATACATATACATTCTCGACTTGTTTAATGAATTACAATAATTTCTAAATAATTTGATGAAGTAACCTCTAATATTTATTTGACAGATCTCCAAGAAATTACAATACCTTCATGGGTAAATAGATAATTTGTTTGTAATCCCCTTTAGAGGGGATCAAAGAGATAACTTGCATCTGCATATCCAATCAATTGTGAATTTGATCCACTATAAAAATAATCTCATTTTTGTTATTTTATAGAGGTAGCGAAGTTTATATTCGACCCTATTTCAATGTCTTTTTGTGGGGGTGGAATTGTATCTTACCAATAAATTGATTACAAAAGCTATATATGGTCTTATATAATTTGCAAGATACATGAGTGCTCCAATAGCACTAAGATATGGTACTTCTAAACCAAGAATTTATTCATTCTCTTCTAGCGGTTGGAAAGGATCTTTTTTCGCATCAAGTGATTGAACAACAACATGCGTACTCAAAGGATGAGCATTGTCCATGTAAAAGTGCTTCAAGACCTTTTCTATATACATCGATTGATGGACAAATATTTCATTTGAAAGGTGTTCAATCTGTAAACCAAGATAAAATTTTGTCTTTTCGAGATCTTTCATCTCAAATCGATCTTTCAAATAGGTTGCAATTTTTATCAGCTCTTTATAAGTACCAACAAGATTTAAATCATCAACATATACTACAACAATAGCAAATTCAAATGTGGTTTTCTTAATAAAAATGCATGGGCAAATCATATTATTCTCCAACCCTTTTTTAGGAGGTATTCATTAAGAGGATTATACCACATTCAACTAGATTGATTCAATTCATATAAAGATTTTTGTAGTTTAATAGAATAAATACTTTTGGGTTTATCATAAAAGGCTTCAGGCATTTAGAGTCCTTCAATGACTTTTCATGTGGATATATTTATCTAATTATCCATATAGATATGTTGTAACTACATCCATTAAATGCATATCTAGAGTTTCTGAGACTACTAAACCAATCAAAAATCTAAAAGTAATTGCATTCATAACTGGAGAATAAGTTTCCTCATAATCAATGTCAGGTTTCTATGAGAAACCTTTTACAACAAATCATGCTTTGTATTGCACAATTTCATTGTTATTAATTTTTTTTCTAACAAAAACCCACTTATATCCAACATGTATAACACTTTTAGGTGTATAAACTACAAGTCCAAATACTTCATGTTTCGCAATTGAGTTTAACTTTGTCTCGATTACTTCTTTCCACATTGACCAATCATTTCTATGTCGACTTTCTTTGACAGTTTATGGTTCAGTTTCATCATCACTTCTGGTGATGCCAAAAACAACCTTAAATGTAAATATGTTATTTATGACAATTTTATTTCAATCTAAAATCTCTCATGTATGAACATAGTTTATGGAGGTATTATTATTTCCAGGTATTTTAATCTCTTTAGGAGGATCAATATTAGGAGATGGTTTGGACAAAATATTTATCGCCTATTTTATGAATGAGGACTCTTCAGGAGTACCATTATCTATTTATTGTAATTTTTATTTTCTAGGATTTTTGGCTTTAGCGCCAACAGATATTTCATGCTTCAAGCGTGATATAGATTTATTTGCTACTATGTTGGCTTTTTTTTCTTCAGGGATTTCAATTATAGATGGAGCATTTGCAGCTGGAATATGGGACTTGACCACCTTTTTTCTCTATTGGTGGTGAAAACATTCGATAATTGATTTGTAATATTTTATAAATGAATTATCTTTTTAATTTCAAGTTCATATTGATTTGTCATTGGATCAAAATGAGATAACTTCGGGTTATTCCAAGTAAATTCTTGTCATGCTTCAGGCACTAACTTTTATTTCTCAAATGATGGGAAAATATTCTCATCAAAATAACAGTCTTTAAAATGTGCTTTAAAAACATCATCAATCAAAGGTTCAAGAAATCTAACAATAGTGAAAAATCAAAACCAACATAAATTCCTATTCTATGTTTTGGATCCATTTTAGTCTTTTGTGAGGGTGCTACAGGCACATATACCACACAAACAGGTGTAAGAAATTTTAATTTCATAAGTAATGGTCAAGCAATTAATTAAAGTCTCTTTATAAATAATTTTGCTAAACCATTTTGAATATGTACATGAGCAATAGGATGTTCAACATCAATTCCAATAGAAGAGCAAAAATTATCAAATGCTTGAAAAGTAAACTCTCTAGCATTGTCTAGACAAATTTTCTTGATTGGATAATAATGAGATTATGCTCATAGTCTGATAATTTGTGATATTAATCTAACAAATGCAACATTTTGACTAGAAAGTAAACAAACATGTGACCATTTACTTGATGTATCAATTAATACCATAAAATATCTAAAAGGTCCACATAGTGGATGAATACGTCCATATATATTTCTTTGAATTCTTTTGAGAAAAGATGGTGATTCTGTAACAACCTTTAATGGAGATGGTTTGGTAATTAATTTACCTTGAGAACATGCAGCTCATGGATTTTCACTTGGTAAAAGAATCTTCAAGTTATTTAAAGGATTCTCATGTGAATTTTCAATAATCCATTGCATCATTACTAATCCTGGATGTCCAAGTCAATCATGCCAAAAACATAAATATTTTTGGGCCAGAACACTTCCAGTGTATCATAACATTTGTTTCAGTAGGTTCCATGATTGTATAATAAATTCCAGAAAAAAGCAAGTGATTTTTCAAGTACAAGCTTCTGGCTCGAAATACGTGAAATAATATAAAGATATTTTTTTTCTATCTTCATCTATTATTTTAATATGATAACCATTAGCATGTATATCTTTGAAACCAAGTAAATTTCTTTTGGACTCATGTGAATATAATGCATTTTTTATGCCCTGTTTTGTGGTATTTGGTAACAAAATATTAACTCTTCTGGAGCCCTTAATCTTGTCTATCGGACATGATATTATAGTGACATTAGCTTTGGTTAATGTCAAATATTCAAAGTATTTCTTTTTCTTGAGAATTATGTGCATTGTTACACTGTTTGCCAGACATAAATCTTCATCATGAAAAGTCATGTCTCTATTCAAAATATAATTAAAGTTTATTATTTAACTGAAATAAAATTGACATTGTTTATTGAAAATATAATAATATAAATATCCTAAAACAAATAAAAAATATATTAATCATCCCCAAAGATTCTACCATTAAGTATGTTATCTTTTTTATCTGGGTTTTTAAAGAATATATTACCATTAAGATAAGCATTGTGATCTTCAAAATTATATTTATGAATAAAATTAGTTTCAGTTGTATTTTGTTTCGAAGAGTTTTGATATAAATCTGTAAGATTTTTTTGGAGGGCGACAAGTGCAAGATCAATGATCATGCATTCCACAACTATATATGGTTGGGGACATGTTATATTACATGCTACATCATTAGTTAGAATTAAACCAGGTGCTTACTATAAATATTCTCCTTTGCAATTTGTTTGGGTTCATTGTGTCTTCACTTTTGATGGTATGGTGGGTTGTCTTTTGAAGGATTATCTCTTCTCCTTTTCCATTTATTTTTTTCCATATCTATACCCTCGGTTCTTTCTTGTTTTTTAGACAAAGGTTCCATTAACTTCAAGGGATGGTTTAGAACCCGTGGGATAAGATTGATGATTTTTTATAAAAAGCTCATTATTTTGTTTAGCCACAAGCAAACATGAAATTAGTTTTGAGTACCTCTTGAAATTACGTTCTCTATATTGTTGTTGCATGACAATATTTAAGACATGAAAAGTAGAGAATGTTTTCTCTAACATTTGGTATTTTATGATATTTTCACCACACAACTTTAGCTGTGAGGTAATTTTAAAAAGAACATAATTATATTCATTAACTGATTTAAAATCTTGCAACCTCATGTGCAACCAATCATAACAAGTTTGAGGAAGTATGGTAAACTTTTAGTGGTCGTATCTTTCCTTTAGATTTTACCACATAATAAGAGGATCTTTTATTGTGAGATATTAAACTTTTAATCCTTCATAGAGATGGTGGCGAGTGAAAATCATTACTTTTGCGCAATCTTGCAAGGATGTGCAATTTTCTTTTTTGATAGTCTCTCCAAGATTCATAGCTTCCAGATGAATCTCGGAGTCAAGAAACCATGATAAATAATTACTCAGAGATATCAAGAGCAGTAAACTCAAGCTTCATCAGATTCGACATTATTTTTCATTATATAAAAAAATAACTTATTAAATAAAATCATGAACATAAAAGGAATAAAAATTTATCTTTTAAGACTGTTATTTATTTAGTTTTTTAGAAATACTAGTTCTTCAAGAGCTGTATTTAATTTATGTAATTCTTCAAGAACTTATAATACTAATTCTTCAGGAACTTTAAATCTTGATGAATAAAAAGGAAAGAAAATTTGCTAAAATATGTTACAAACCCAAATAAATTTCATAAAGTATGAACAATAATGAAAAGAAAAGGAAAAAGAAAAATTGATACACGCCACGTAACATAAGAGTTCATGCATGAAAAGATTTCAATATAAATTAAAGTGATTTTGCTGATAATATTAAAAATAAAGAACAAGCAAGAACATACATGTTAAGAATAAAACGTAAAAGAGAAATTCATACATTTTATTATATATTTTTCAATACTCAAAATACAAGACAAGTAATCTATTTATAGTAGAAGAAAATAAGAACATTAAAGAACACTAGAAAACCTAAGTGTCATAAAAAAACAAAAGACCAGGGGGTATTTGAAAATGTGGTAATAGTTGTTTTTCAAAGGGTTATTCGCTTGAAAATGTATCAAAATAATGTTTTTTTCATTTAAAAAAATTATTTTTAACAACAGCACATCAAAATGATCCAAAAAACATTAAAAAAATCAAATTTAAGCAAAAAAAAATTCAATTTTTTTAGAAATATCGTATCTAATTGCATTTCCCAAATTCAAGAGTCATAAAATCTAAGAGATTCTAATAAACAACTAATATATATATATATATATATATATATATATATATATATAACATGCATATATTATTACAAGTACAACAAAAGTAAACCTTATATAAAGCTACCGTTTGGGAACGCGGCTGCGGCTACGTTCCCAAAAAATTTGAATTTTTTTTTTTTTTGCTAAAATTTAATATGATTTGTACGTTTTGGATCGTTTTGATGTGCTGATGTCAAAAATAATTTTTAAAAAATAAAAAAAAATCATTGGCATGTATTTTGGCACGAAAAGTTATTTGAAAAGTACCCGCAACCACACTGCCAAACACGCTCAAAGTCTTCTTGGCTACGTCATGCTTATAAATAAAACATTATTTTTGGCTTGTTCATTGCAATCAGTTTTTACCTGTTTTTTTTTTTTTTTTAAGATAGCATGCATATGCATGAGATTTAACAATACAAATGAATTTAGCCCTCGAAATAAATATAGATGAATTTACAATCATGATTGAATGTATTCATAAATACGCACACAAGGGATTTATTTAAAAGGTGTAGTTCAAAAATTATTTAGCAGTCTCACAATCTAGCATATTGGAAAAAATGGAAAATCTTAGCATCCATCCCCACAAATTGACAAGCATTTAATTAAATAATTGAAGAGATTCTTCCATGATAGAAGGATGGACTCCTCAAATTCTAAAAAATAATTCAACTAGTTAGATTTTAAATTTATTTTTTAATGATCACAAGTTCAAATCCTCTTAGAATTACAAAAGACTTTCATAGTCATTAATTTCAGATCTCATGAAATTAATCAAAATACACACAAACTAACCCAAACATCCACATTAATTAAAAAAAAAAACTTGACCGTATGCCGATAATCTTTACATTAATTGAATAGAATATAATCCATTATATTACAGTCAAACTACAACTAGTTTGGGCCCAAAGAAAAAAAACATGCCCACCACTATGATCAACAAATTCACCACACTGGCCTAAAGAATAATAAGGTACCCCTTTTTCTAATAAAAAAGAAATAAATACAGTGCTTGAAATAGGGCATAGAACAAGGGACAAGAACACGTTATAAATCCCAATAGGGATAACTAGTAACTTGACCCCTGATGCATCTTACCACACAAATCACCAATGAACATAAGAAATGGCAAGACAGTGCCAGAAAAGGAACTATAATTTACAGTGCGGCTGGGGAAAAGATTACTATTCACAGATTCTGGGGCGCGGCCCTTGGGAGAAGTGCCAGGATGTCGAAGCTGAGCTAGCAAGAAAATATAATCATGGAATCTCATTCTGCACGTTGTAACAAGAATGAAAAACCTGAGTTTTCACGGATTAGAGGTGGAGGGTCAATATCAGAAGCTTCAACTTTTTGCATTGACTTCGAAATGTCATCCACTGTGAATGGAATGCTGCACAAGAGAACGACGTTTTTTGTTTAGCTGCGGAAAAACACGTATCAAAATTAAAGCCAAAGGCGTATGGTTACCAAAATTTATTACCTTGAGTCATCGTCCAATAAGAAAGAACTGCTCAAAGCATTGTTTGAGTCCTCCGTCATCATAACTCTCATGCTTGAAATTACCTAAATATGGGAGAAATCTTAATCAGTGATACTTTGGATATTTAGTTTTGTAAGTGAAAGAAAATGAGGGGCATGGATAACAAAGACTGGTCATAGTAAAAGAAGTGAATAAATTCGGTATCAAGTTGGGTGGTTGAAGTTACTGACATTTTAATGAAAAAAACAAGAAACATCCAAAAAGGATGGGGCTCAGAGGGAAACCAAACCATTCGCATGAGTTATGCAAAACAAAGGGGCCACAGCAGATTCCATATTAACGCTTGGGAATTGGGAGGGAGAAAGAAAAGGGGGGAAGGGGATTCAAATTACACAAGTGTGCCTAAACCTTGCACATAAAACCTTTAATGTTTGCTTTTCCATCAGTTGGTGTCTGCAGAAAGTCTCAAAATAGAAATGAAAGTGACTTAAAAGTGAGAAGAATTTGACTTGCATCTGAAGATACACTATGCGTGCCATATTTGTCATCCCAGTACATAGTGCTGATCCTGTATAACTGCTGTATGCTAAGCACCTGAAAGGAGAAGCACAAAAAAATTGAGAGAGAGCCACTAGGCGGGGTGGGGTGGGGTGGGGTGGGGTGGGGTGTTACTCACCGGGCAAAGATCATTAGTTATTTCTTTGAGAGTCTTTTTGGGCTTCTGATGTATAACCTGAATAACCAAAATAAAACAAATGGAAGGAGAAGAAATAATAAGTAAAAGTTGTTGACTCTGATACAGAGAGAGAGAGAGAGAGAGAGGATGTATAAACAACCAGAAAGCCAACAGCTTGTCTAATGTGCTTCAATTCATCCCATGCTGAGCCTGCAAACTGGATGGCGGGGAGACGCTAAATTTAGTCTTCCAAAAGATGTGAAGAATGAAGGATTACCAATTGTTAAGACATGTTACCTCCTCTGTTGCATCGTGGCACCACTGTTCCAACTCAGCTAACCCTGCTTTTACATATTCCCCATTGCTGAATGAGCAGCATTCACGCCGCAAAAGAAGGCTGCGTAATTGAAATATTAGTTAGTAATATCATGTCATCAAAGGAAATTAGCTACATAACAAATTTGAGTTGATTGCAATTACCTGTTAAATAATTGAACATTGATAAATGAAAATATCTGAGTAAACACTTTCTTAACTACGAATGGGGGAACCTGTACAGACAACACAAATATGATAATGCAATTTAAACAGGAAATAAAATTTTTGATCATTTTCGTTATACAAACTTCCCACTCACATAGTTGGCTCTCATAGTCTTTAGGCAATTATTTAGACTTTTTACTATGCTTTGCCAGTGTGCAATCAGAGCTTGTTGAGCTACAGCATTGGCTTGAGAGCGCCCCTTGACTAAACTTGCTCGTGACGTCCGGGGAGCCTGCGTTTAATATTTCAAACATGATTAGGGAGAAGAAACATGCTGGATGCCATAACAAATCAGGATCACACAACCAGGGAAAGCGATAGTGAATGCTATGCAATCACAACAACTTAAAAGAGTTATATCCAATTTTATAACGTACTTTTAAGTACAAACAATTTTAAGAAAAATAACATGCAGTGATTACCTGGATACACAATCCAAGCAAAGGGGAAATCTCTTTCTTTAAGTTATCTCTAATCATCCCATATATCTTTTCAAGGAAAGCTGTTAATTGCTGTTTGAAAAGCAAAGCAGGATATTTAGCCTCAACTTGTCGCAATTCATCCAGTCCACTAAGCACCCGACCATTAAGGAATGAGAACCCAGCATTTTGTGGTGAACCACGAAGCCCCTAATATTTTATTGAGATTCAAAAAAAAAATTCATTATGAACTGCAAGGCAAGACACATGAAAAGTATTTTCCCAAAAAAAATTGATAGAGAAGAGAGAGTTGTTCTCACTTGGGACATCCTTCCAAACAATGAAGCTGATGTTGATCTTCGCCTTTGTGGAGTTAAGCTTGCTGCTCCACTTGCTTTTAGGGTGCGTTGTAGTAGCAATAATAGTGTGGATGAATTTGATAACCAATATGACAATACATCATTGTTTTCTTGGACCTAAGCAAATGATAAAAGGTATATTCTATGAATATAAAAGCAAAACTAATATTTCTAGATTCCAGGGACTGATTAAAAACAAACTGGGGCATAGACTCAGCAAAGAAGTGAGATTGATTTATTTTGAACCATTAAAGATACAGTCAATGAGAATGTGTATATTCTAATATGTAACAATATTATGTTATGCCATAAATGAGAATATAGGCTAGATCACCTCAATTGCTGAACCTATTGTTCGAATGATACTGTCAAAAATACTTGTTCTTTCAACTTCAAATGACCTCCAATGAATAAGGCATCTGTATATCATACAAGCAGCAACAGGTTTGCCCCCACTGAATCCTAAATCTTGTGACACGCATTTAATAAGGAGGTCTTGGTTCTCCTGCACCACAGAAGATGACATGTCATGACAAAGCATAGCAAGAAAAAAAATGTCTGGGAACCAAAAAAAAATTAGCATTCATAACTTTATGCCATCACAATTATGCCTCCATGATTTCCAAAAAGGAAAACTGTAGGAAGGCAATTGAATTTGAAAATTGAGTGTACTCCTATCAATGTGAGTGGCTAATACTAGGGCTGGAATAGGGCTGATTTGGGGCCAGAGCAGAGCTGAATTGAAACTCAGTAAGGCCTTTCTTGTGAAGAAGAGCAATTTTAATGGAGTTTCACCACCAATAAAACACAAACTTGCAATAAAACAAAAAAAAAATCCAAGGTCATCTATCTAAGTAGATTTTGCAACACTCAAGACTCATAGAAATCTTAATTAGAAAGGACAATCTGAAACCTATAATGAAAAGCAAGAGAGCTTATAAATCCAAAAGGCAAAAAACTTTGAAAAGGTAAATGTCCCCAAAAACATTACGGTTGACTAATAACCTAATTCCTGACGAGGCTTAAGTGCAAAATTACAGAAACTCCCCCGCTAAAAGGACTCTTCTCCATCACAGACTACTTACCTGCTGTTTCTCGTTAAGAGATTTCTGGGGCCTATCCTCATTTTCAGCTTCCCGAGAATTAGGTCGGGCAAGTATTGAATCCTGAGACATTCAGAAAATGGTGTATAGAGTCATGTGAATTTTTTCTACATTAGCATGAACCAGATGCAACAACATATATTCATACCGCTGTTTTCTTCACATCTCCATCTTGAACATTACCATTCTCTGGGGTCCTCTGCATTCAGGATTCAACAATAAGTAAAACATTTCCATTAATATGCAAGTGTTCATCCAAATGAAAGGTAGGGCATGCATTCTTTACCTGGATGATTGTTGTCTTAGGTCTTGCAGTTAAAGCTTTGGCAGTTGGTGATATAGCAAGTGCTTGTTGACGAAGTACTTGATTCTCTGATTCTAAATTAGACACCTTGTCTTCTAATCTGCAAGAAGAGGACATATTTTAAAATTTTTGAAAAAATTTTTTAAAAAAAAAACCCAATTTGTTTTTTTTAAAACCCCCCCCCCCCCCCCCCAAAAAAAAAAAAAAAAAAAAAAAAAAAAAAAAAAAGAGCACCCCAAAGACTTCAACAAGCAGACTTGTTACAAACCTCTGAACTGAATCTTGGAGTTGATCCACTTTCTTCTCAGCATCTTCAAGCTTCTTGGTTAGTTGCTCATTTGTGGCCTGAGCAACAACATAAGCTTGTTTTTCATTGTCAGCAATTTGTGTTTCTGAGAGCAACTGTGCCTGTACAAGCAAAAAATTTCATCAGATGCAGCCTGCATCTTCAACAATTGTTCTTGTTTCATATTGTCAGGTATAAACCACAACTAAGTACTTATAAAAACTAAAGAATTATTAAGTTTACTCAAAAGATTAGTACCCAATGCCTCAAAGCAAGAGTTAACACCCAAATCAAATATTTTTCTTTCACTTTTGGGTAAATTGATCATACTTATTTCAACACTTGAAGCCAAACAACAATAACAAAACCTCAATCCCAAACTAGTTGGGGTCGACTACATGGATCCTTTCAAGCCTGATCATAAACCGAATCCATTTGCACTCAAAATCAAACATGCACACCTATGCAGTTATCATTTTTTATCAAGAACAGCAGGGACGTTGAAAGTTCGATTTTGTAGTTGGAGATCATCACATAGCTTTGCAAGTATATTATATTCCTTCCATGTCATATACAGAAACATTTACCTAGCATACTTCCACAATTTCACCATATGAAGATTAAATTCAACATCAGTCAAAAAAAAAGAAATGCAATATTTCTGCAGACAATGGTGCTCATTGGAGCAAGGAAACAATAATGCATAACACAGAAACCAAAAGAATCTGAAAGTGATGCTAAAACATAGCATACATACCCTCAACTTTTCAACTTCAGCTGACAATGAATTGATTTTTTCTGTGTCTTGAACCATGACAGGCGTTCCCTTAATGACAGGAGGTGCTTCTTCAATGGCTTTTCGTGCTGCCTCTCGTTCTTTAACAACCATAGACTTTGCTTCTTCTACCTGTACTTGCATGGCATGCAATGCATCCTGCAACTTGGCAAATTCTTGGGCTTTTGCCTCCTCAAGATCAATCTGTGTTCAGAATAAAAAATCAGCATTGAAGTCATCACATTAAAGTGAGCACAAAATAAGTTGTGAGGTTAGAAATCAACTTCATTACCCTTAATCGCTTTTCCAATTGCAAACGCCATGTAAGTTCTTCTACACGCTTTTCCAGCTTATCCTTTGCTTCTTTAAGTGCCCCGGTCTCTCTAGCTGCCTAAATAAATTTCGAAAGCAAAAATTTAGCACGAGCTCTTTATACAGATCTGCATATTGCTGAAGTTATATGGTGTTAAAAGCTGACCATTTTGAGCATTCTGAGCTCTCTTCTTGCAACTCTGCATCTCCAACCACACTGAGAAACTATTATTGCCTTCTGAAGATGTCTATAATAAGAATGAGCTTGGTGGCAACGCCAATGAGCCTGTAAGGAACCAGTTTTCCAAAACAATTTTTCAAAATTGAAGAGTTATTCACTATAGCAGTAAAAAGAGAGAAAATTATACAATTCAAGAATTATAACTACAAAAAATGGAAAGAGATTGTTATGTTACAAAAGAACAACGATACCTGAATGATGGTGGCCGCTTTAGTTTGCTTCCGGAATCTAAATTCTTTTCGTGCAGTCATTGCCCTTAAGCCTGTCTGTAATGTGATTGCAGATGACTTCACTCTCAAATAGGATTTCCTGGCAATGTAGAGACGGAAATTCTTCTCGACCTTCAAAGCTGCAGCTTCTCGCCTCAATTGCTCATACAGTTTTCGGGCTACATTACCTGGAAAAGAGGAAGCGTAACAATTATAGGGAAATCCACCAATTAAGATTCTGATGAGAACAAGTAGGAGGCAATTCGAAAAGAGAGTACTGTGCTTTTAATATTGATAGGAAGCGAGACAAAGGGAACCTGATTTCTAGCATTCTTTTAGACATCTCCTTTTTAATTAAAATAAAGTACATAAACTTAAAGAGTGTCATAAAACTGTAAAATGCATTTATTGGTGATATTCCAAATACAGAAAAAAACAAACTCACCAAGGCAATTTAAGAGAGTCCAGGAAATTACCTCTTAAATAAGATTGCAAATTGATAGCAGTTTCACGCAATGAAATGAACTCCTTGCGGGCAATGTAAGTGTGAATTTGCCGTTGAATGGTTCTGGCTGCATTGCCAAGCACTTCTGCTCTCCTAGCATCCAACTCAGCCATCTGACCTGCTCTCAAGAAGACCTTTGACTTGCCTATCTGCCAAGGGTGAATCAAGATAATCACTGTGATAAACATGGACAAAGACCTAAAGTAATTTTCATATGCACTATATGAAAGGCCTTTAGGAATTTGACAAGATGTTCGTCAACAGTGGTGCAGAAGAATATTGTCTCCCTAAGTAGTTTTGAACTTGTAGCCATCTTGCTATGAATTAATGAAGGAAAAGAAGATGAAAAATGGATCAAATAGTAATATTTTAAAATCTCTTTTTCTAAGCACACAACTAGAGAAAGTACAGTTGAGTTTGGGATAGTTATGTAGATCAATATCCAACAATCACATAAATATTGTAGATTCAGTTATTAATGCTAAATAATCAAAAGCATGATTATGAACAATTGAAACTCTTTATTAGTTCAACAACCACAGGAAAGAAAATTCTGACAGTATAGGTTATGAACAAACAAATTCAATAAACTTTAAATTAATTTATTTTAGTTTTGTTCCTCTAATTTGAAGAAAATCTCGCACATTAACTACACAATTTCAAATGTGTTAGTTCATAATAAAGAAAAAAAAGTTAGGAGTCAAGGAAACGTTTTTCCAGTTAACACTCCCACCATCACAGCGATAATAGTCCAAGCAACAAAAAAACTGGAGATCAAAATCAAATAAAAAAATAAAGTGATCTGAAAAATAAAGTAAAACAGAAAATAAAAAATAAATAAAGGCATTGTCACCTGGTATCCTGTCAGTCCCTTTTTATCAAGAATCATTTGACATGCAACCTTATCATCAGAGCTGCCACATGAAAAAATAAAACATATCTATCGTAACACATAACCTAAAGAAATTGGTGGTGCACAATCCTTAATCTTTATCCTAACACATGACCTAGAGAAATTATGAAATGATACTTACTTTCCTTCCAAAACTTCAGGAGCAAGTAATCCAAAACGATTAAGAAGCTCATAAAAGGTTCGCCTGGTTGGATATCCAGCGCAGCTAATCCTAATTGCCTCCAGAACACCCTAATCATCAGAAGCTAACATAATCAGTTTATTGGAAAGGTAAACTCTGAAATTTAGCTTAAAGATGTAAACTTCTAATGATTGATCAGATGAAAGGAATGCTTTGAAGCATATTATACTCACCCCACATCGTAACTGTTGGATGATGTTGAAATTCTCAAAAATAGCAGGCTTCAGGATGTTATTTGGCTTCACACATCGAATGTAGTGGGGTTCAGTTGCACTCAAGGTCTCCATCAAAGATTGAAGTTGTAGCTGGGAATTCAAAAAACAATATTTGTGACATTATCCTTGTAATGAGTCACATAACTCATAAATAATGCAAGAATTTGCTATCAATAAACCTGCTATGTTGTCTTTTACTACTACAACAGAAAAGGTTGCAAGCTCGAAAGCTAGAGATTAGGGTTTTCTATTGGGAAAAAGCAGACATAACATCATATATACATAGCAACCATAAGATAATCATAGGAGTGCAACATGAAACTGGCTATTAAAAGAACCATAGAGATGCTACCTAAAATGTGACTGGTAACACTTCGCAGTTCATGATGCTATTCTAAAGTGAAGCAAATTTAAAATGTCAACACCAAAATTCTCTGAAATGTAACAAGGGTGGTCTTTATTAGAGGTCAACCCAATATTTTTTTGCTTTCAACCATAAGAGTATGTTGTAATTTTCAAGCTCTCACAGAGTAATGTGTGTGGGAAAGTGAAGATGTGGTGCCACTAGCACCAATCCAAATCAAACACATATTGGGAAAACTGCCCTTGACCTGCATGTCTGAATTCTAACATCCAACTTATTAAAATGGAATGGGAGGCCACGCTTTTAAGTGATGTCAAAAAATTGAACATTTAAAAAACCATGCACCAAATGTCACAAGTGGAGAAGGTAATTAAACATTGTCATGATAATAAAAATAAGAATATGAAAAGGCATGGCATGAGCATCATATATAGATGCAACGTATTGTTTCTTATAGAAGCATCTTTTCACAAGAATCCAAAAGTACTCGACAACATATTGACACGTCAACTTTGGACAACAGGACCAGTAACAAGGACGCTGATAATTTAAAGCCTACCAAATACCAATTAAAGAATTGAAGTCAAAAAGAAAAAATTACCTTAAAGCGTGAACCAATGGAAGAGAACTTGGATGACTTCGATGATTCTTCTGGAAGTGGTGGGAATAGGCCCGCCACAAAGGGGCAATTTGAAGCAGTCAACAGGGCTTGATGCTCAGCCACCACATAATCTTTGTTTTTGTCCAGAAATTGATTGGCTTGATAATTTACCTTCACATCAGGAAAAATTTAACAAGTTAGGAAAATTCCTAGAACTTCTCCCCCTGTCAATAAAAGAAGATTGAAAGTACATATAAAACAAAAAATATAATTATTTACCTCCCCTGCATAGTGTGATATGGTGAAATCAGTGCGGGAAAGTTTTGGTTTGATAAATCGTTTATGATTTTTGAATGTCTGATACAATTTTTGCGCAAATGTTTCATGTGTAGACTTGGGAAACATGCTGCATCAACAATTAGACAAACATGAGTAGTGACTTCAAGATGACCTCTAAAGAAGAGCAATATATAGGAAAAAACCCATTTCTGATTAATAAAAACATAACAGTAATAAAAATGGAATCAATAATTAAAGAGAGCAGAATACCAGGCTTCATCTAAAAGCGCAATTATTCCTCCAGGTTTCTGTAAGAGAACAAAATGACTTATTTATCATGTGAATTACAAGACACAATAGCAATAAATTAAATAGGCTCATTTCTTCACCATCACTAGATAAATACTCTGAAAACGGTGAAAGATGATGAAACATCAAATCCTAGAATTGAAAAGGTGTACAATTGAGAAGCTAAAAACCTTCTCAATTAGGTCCAATACATCCTGGTTATCAACAAACTCAATGTAGCTCCAGTTTATCTCCTCTTTGGTGTACTCTTCCTGCTCCATTTTAAACACATGCTACAAACATACAATTGGAAAATAACAAATCAATATTAATCTGTTGTCAAAAGAGCAAGCTAAACTCGTTGATTAAGAAAGATAACCTGATTGAAATGTTGCTGTAGTTTTTCATTTGTGAAATTGATGCAGAACTGCTCAAAACTGTTTTAGGAGAGCATACACAAGCAGAGAAGCAGTAAGTCATATTTCAAGCACAATTACTTTATTTCCTTCTTTTGGTTTGGAAAAAGGAGTGGCATGGCATAGTTGTTATGGAATGAGCATTTGTGATATCTAAGGCCTGATGGAAAGTATTGTTCAAAGCAATTCCTCATTAAGAAAATCCTAAACATGGAATGCTGGGTTTATTTGTTTTTTGTGAAACACTATCCCAAACACCGTGGAAACATTGGTGATGGTTTCGATTCAAGAGTCTGAACACACATTCAAAGGCAATGAACTACCAAAGATTTACAAAAAGAAAAGCTTCTACAGTTTCCATTGAAAAGTGGAAACGTGTTTCATGCATCACTAAAAAGGCTTCGTTTAAAGCCAATTCCAAGCAAACAATTGGATAATAATCTGGAACAGTTTGTTGGGTAGAAAGAAAGAAAAGCATCTTGCTCAAATGATACAATTAGCATGTCAAGTTAATGACTTACCTATTGCACTTAAAGCTTTCAAAACCATAGATGTCAAGTACTCCAATTATTGATTTTGAGTTTAAATCCTGTCCAATTGAAACATTAATTTTATCCACAAGCCTGTGCACAATAAATGTAAAAGTCATTAGTAAATTCTTATCTAACTTGATGAATAAAACATTGAACATCCAACTATTTGGGAGCCATGGGAAAGAAACATGGTTTACTGAGCTTTTACCAGTCAAACAAGCGAGAATATATCGTCTTCGCCAAAGCATCCCTGCTAGAAACTGCATTTTCAGGGTCAAGAGTCCTTGTGATAATTTCTTCTGGTGTAACCATTACACGTTTAATTAAGGCATCTTCCAAGCTCTTTGCATCACACCTATGCATTATCAAGATTAGTTAGAGATACAATAAATAACCAGCAGATCAAGATACGGGCAATTATTCAAACTTGGAAAAGTGCAGAATATATACCTGAGAAGTTCTGAAGTAAAACTGAGATGGAATCTAGACTTTTCATCCTTAATAACTGAGGAATCTATCTCCTGTCCCTTGGCAAAATTAACATTTCCAAGATGAAGAATTGCAGCCACAACCCTAAAAATTCCCTCCTGAAAATAATTGCATACATAGAAATTATTTAGACCATCACGTAATAATAAAACCAAACTCTTGAAACTACAGAAAGAGAACCTGTTCTTGGTCACTAATTCCAACTATATCCATAGCCCTTCGGGTTGCAAGATACTCATGAGAATCATTTACACCGTCCAACTCATAACAATTCGATTGATTTAAATAATGGAAAGATTTTGGGCTTCCCAATTTGTATCTCTCAATTTCCTGCAAAAATTTAAAAAAAAATAACAATAATAAATTTATTGAATTAACATTTGTATACATAAGCAACTTGTGATAGTAATATACTGCCCATGAAGTAACATAAAGAGAAGGGAAAATGAGTGCAAATTACTTCAGGTGGTGCAGCACAAAGAAGGTAAAAGCAATGGTAGTTTCTTTCTGGATCTGAAATTTGACAAACACGAGATCTTTCAAGTAGATAAGTTCTGATAGCAGCCCCAGATATTCTCCCACTCTTGTCAAATTGGATTTCCACAAATTTACCAAAACGACTGCATTGACACACCACAATGAACATCAAGAAAACATTGTGCTAAGAACCTCAATTACTAAGATACCTTTAAAGATATCCAAAATCAAGCAATATTGCTGTAAATACATGCATAAAACCATTAACCAGTGCACACCTTGAGTTGTTGTTCCTAACTGTTTTCGCATTGCCAAATGCTTCAAGAACTGGGTTGGACTGTAATTTTCAGCAGTAGTAGAAGACATCAACACACAAGAATTACACTCTTGATAGCATACAGTAAAAAAATGCTATAATTAATCATTACTTATATAAATGCAATGGGAAACCTGATACATGACCATCAGAATACCTTTCATGCATGTGGAGGAACCAAGGCAAGGAATAAAAAGTTCCAACATGCAAAGATACATTCATCTTACCTCCAGAACTTGTTGTTCAACTGTTCTTCCTTCTACTCCAGATCGTCCTCCCAGGTAGGCAAGATATCTCATAAGCATCTTTGTCGTCTCTGTTTTACCAGCACCACTCTCCCCACTAACCAGAATTGAATTGCTTTTTCCTTCATTAATCATTGCCCTATTTTATTGTTCTATAACATATCAGTAAGAAATAACAAAAGAATGTTTAAAAAATGGTCAAATGTAAGAGATGAATCTCAATTCACCTGTATGCAGCATCACCAACAGCAAAAACATGAGGACTTAGCTCCCCAAATGTTGCTCCTTTATACTGTTCCATCATGTGAGTGTCATACAGATGAGGCAATCTTTGAAATGGATTAACTGCTATCAGGATATTGCCAGTGTATGTCTGAAAAGGGAAAGTAAGAGCAGTATCATCATGGGAATATTTCCTTTTCCTCCAATATTTGTTACTTGTTTCAGCATCAGAACAGTATTAAAGTGGGGAAAAAGAGTAATATGGCTCACATAGATTTCATTAAGTTCATATCTAGCAGCTAGATTTTGCAGAACTCCAGGTTCATGCAGATATGAAAGCTTCGTCATGTCATCCACCCCTCCAGGAGGGGCTTCTGTGTCCTTTGGAAACACTTTTGATATGTTTGAGACAACCTACAGAAATTAGCCATCCAATCAGAACCATGAGGTGGTTTCTTCATGCACAAGAATAGCAAGAGTAAAGCAACATGCAGATCACAAGTTTCTCCTTTTCTTTTAGATACAAGGAAGGGCTGTGTGTTACAACTTGAAACTTTAGCATCCTGACAAAGTATTCACTTAGACATTAGCAGCTTGAACTTAGGACATCATTTCATCAATTTTATCCAAAAAAACACTATATGGGACATCTAAAATTTCAATCTATGCTTTCTACCTAGCTATGATCTAAAACATCTATCTTACCACCTCTTGGCATCATAGGAGAAGCACCTGGTAATGAAGAAGATTCTTACTGGATGGTTCAACATGTTTATACACTCAATTTTGATGGATATGTGACATGCAGTAATGAGAAAGGAGGAATTCAAGGAACAGCTGAAGAACATCTATGGATTTAAGATTCACAATCTCAATAAGACAATTGTAAGGCATGAAACAATAACCAAAGACAAGTTATCTTTGCATGAAGCAATAACCTATCAGATTGAGAAAATGAATAACAAAGCTCATAGCGACAAATGAATCTTAGATGATGATTATTTAATGGCAAGCTAAAGACTAATGATGATAATGTATCACTCTACGATGATATGAGTAAATTACTGGAGTGCAATAGGCCCCTTGACAATAAAATCTTCCTCTTAAGTTTGATGCTCATAGATGCAGACATTGATTCAAACATGGCCCATCCATCAGTTCATTACAAATCAAGTAAAGCTTTCCCAATCTTAAGAGGAAACACAGCCCCCCAAATTAAAGCATTCCCAAAGCTTGGAAAATCCGAGCCCTGTTTCTTATTTTAGTTGGCAGCAACACATGCGTGGAAATGCATGATTTATTAGCCACCATAGTGAAGAGGTATAATGATGTACACAGCAAGGAAGAACAGAACAAGGAAAAGAAAAGACAGATTTTCCAACTCTTGCAGGTTAGATCCATTTATATATCAACAAACTTGGAAGCTGAAAATGATTGCAAATGACATCCTCAAGCCTTGTTTGGGATCTAGTCTGAGGATGCAATCAGATATTAAAAGGCCCAGTGGGTAAAGAAAATTTTGGTAGACAGGTCCACATTATGTTCCCAAACAGGCTCAATCATTTTTCAACACCAACATCGATGATCACAGATATTAATCTCTGATTTCTTCTACATGGGGGTGGGAGGGAGGGTCTATTGAGATGTACTGAAACACAATTGCAAATATAAATGTGACTAGCAGGTTGGACTATAGATGTTTCAGAATTCCTCAATTCAAGTGATTCCAATCACCAAAGCAGCTTATTAATCCCCAGAAGAATGTTGGTGGCAATGAAACTTAAGAGACCTTGATCTAGAGAATCAGGAGTAGAGTTGCTCAATCTGCTTCAGATTATTATATTTACTTGGTTAGCCTAAGGTTCCATATTTTCCTTCTACTTCCTCGGTTGAAATGTTAATTATTGCTTCTTCAGCACAAACATTCTCATGAGGGGGTACCTCCTGTCCTAACAATACAAAACTCTGACCTTCAAACACATGTACTACACACACTAATAACTAAGTTTTAGACTTCCAAATGACTGTCTCCAAGAGAATTTTTTATTTTAGTTCTAAAGTAATATATATATATATATATATATATATATATATATATATAAATTATAAGTGTTGTTACTGTCATTTCACATTTGCGCACTGCAGACTTTCCTTAGTTATTTATTGATTTGCAAATAGAAGAAATTAATTATCCATCATAGATTAAAAAAAAAATCAACATTTTTCATAAGCACTGTCACTATTCAAAAAGGAAAGGATCACTTCCATCACAGCACTAGTTTCCTAGTAATAACCTAATGCATATAGAAGGGAAGGACTGGTGGAATTAGTCTATGCACATCAGAACAAGTTAATAACCAAAAATTTTAAAAAGATGCAAGGGCTTACCTTTTTTCCATCTGCGGTATTAACATGGACCACATTGCCATTTATGCGAGTAACTTCACCATCAATCCAAGCCAGAACAGGATCTTCAACCCATACATGAGAACCAACAATTATATTGTCCGGTGCTGCCTGCAAATATTTTACTGTTCAAGCAACACCGAGAAAAAGAAAAGGGGAACAAAAAGCCCCCAACACAACAAAAAGATAAGTACCTAAATATAATTGTATGATCAAAAGCAAAGTAAGAACTAGTTAAATCCAATTCTTTTGTGTTGGGAAATGACAGCTGTAAGAGACAAGCTTTCATGAAAGCCTCTCGATATGGATATCATTCAACTAGAAATCCCACTCGATAACGAGGCAACCAGATGGTAATAAAAGCATTTCCATTTTTGAAGGAAACAAGAACTATAAAAGATAGTTACACTCAATTTCTCAAGTTCTAGTAAGAAATTTAATGTCTCGGCATTCCTAAAACAACAGGGTTTCGGTTGAAAAGAATCACTTAGCCAGGATTATCATTTGCAACACTATTTTAGCCTCCTAATGCAAAATCTGTAGCCTGACATTCAAAATAACTGCCACTGAATAGAAACTGGCATGAAATTCAAGATTATCAAAAACTTCCTGCTACCTGAAGTATTAAAATTCAAAAACAGAACAATCCACATCACCATCCAGTTACCAACCACTATCATTTCTTAGTTTTCATTTTCTCCCTATCTCAATTTTTTGTATTATTGTAATAATAAAACCCAAACTACTCTGGAACATATGCAAGATAGCTCTAACAAATAACTTCAGTACAGTTTCAAAAAATAAAAAAGGAATACCCACTTCTTCAAAAGATTCAAATAGCACATAGTCGTAAACCTAAATTCAAAACTCAAAGCAAACATAAGAAACCAAACAAAGACATCTTGAACTAAACAAAAACCAGACACGAAGTCATAGCCATGAAATTTAACTAAAACAAGAAGAAGAAGAAATGCCTAGAATTTTATTTTATTTTTGCTTTGAATTACCATTTGATAATACCGAAGTGGTACGAAACTCTTAGGCTTAGCTCATCCAACTAAGAAGAAAGGAGAAAAAGAAAGAAGCCCACGAACTCTAAGATCACACTTAACAAGTTTAACTCTTTCAAATTCAAAACTAAATAAAAAAATTCAAACCCCACTTTCTCCCTCTCTCTTTCTATCTCTAACAAAACTAACCCAAACCCACTTTACTATATCTCTCTCTCTCTAAACAGTTTTGAGCTTCTTCTTCTTTATTCTCTCTCCTGAGCTTTCAAAGTATTTGTGCTTGTTTCTCTCTCTAGAGTTGCAGTTTTTCGTTTGATTGTTTGGTCAGCTGTGAGGGGGGAAAAGACACACCTCTCTCTCTCTCTCTC
>Ga0325411_1000896_pt1 | contig 32210 bp, 19 predicted proteins | sample PopdelMetagenome_13_FD_206181 | JGI IMG/M metagenome (GOLD analysis project Ga0325411, IMG submission 206181) | Populus deltoides microbial communities from Bellville, Georgia, United States - Xylem-PdIQD-R4 | ecosystem: Host-associated > Plants > Phyllosphere > Stem > Wood/Secondary xylem...
TGTCATCTAACCTTTTTTTTTTGTTTTAGTATAAAAATGAAGCGAATATGGCCTAAAAATAGAGTGTTTTTTATTTATTTATTTTTTTAATTCAACTTTCAACTTATTTTTACATAAATCTATCTAATTATAAACACCGTTTTAATATAAAAAATTAATTTCTACCGAAAACAAAAATTTTAAAACACAAAATCAAAACAATAATTTTTTTTCTGAAAGCCCAGTGTATGTGAAGCCCATGCGGACAGGCCACTCCATTCCTAAAAGCTTGCAAGGGTTTAGGGTTTGCAAATATAAGTCACACGATCCTCCATTGCTGCGGTCGTCCTTGCTGGTCTCCGCTCACTCTGCTCTCTTGAGGACACGGCGTACGAACAATGGTTCACGTCAGTTTTTACAGAAACTGTATACACTTTATCTCTATCTCGCTACCTCCATAATGCGTTTGTAATGCTTAGTTCGATATCTGGGTGAATCTTGAATTTTTTTTTCTTCTTTATATCCTTTTGGCTCTGATTATTTTGTGATACCATTAGTTGCCCTCTACGCCTTTTGGGATTTTGTTCACTGACGATGAACTGATCTAGTAAATCTACATTATATCGTTTTGTAAGGTTGAATTTTTTTTTGAGACAAACATTTTGCTTGGTAATTATTCAGGACATTGAAAACACTAGATTTGGAAATTGATTATCAAGACCTAGTACTAAATATGGTTTTTGTTTATTAGAAATTTAGTAACACGGGATCAGTTGATTGGAAGCACTTTGCCATTTAAGTCCCTTCATGTTAAATTTTAAAACTTGTTTTCTGCTTTCTAATTTTGTGTTGTAACTTTCTGAATTATTATTATTGATGAAAGCAAATTACTAGAAAAGGTTTTCTTTGTTTTGTTTGGTCTTTTTAAACTGTTATCTATTGGGCATTGTGTTGCAAGATATTTTCTTTTTGTCACAGTAAATTGAGTCCCAAGTAATTGACCTGTTATTTCTAATATATTTGACTTTGGGGCTCATTTAATTTTCTGATCTGGGTCAAATCTTAGAAACTCATTGCCTTTTCTTTTTAACCCTGTTAATCTTCATCAGAAGCTTAAATTAGCTTTTGAATTTGGTGTTCTTATTTTTATGTAATTTGAATGTGCAATTTGGGTGGTTTTAGATGGGAAGACTTTCAAGAAGCCGAGGCGCCCATATGAGAAGGAACGGTTGGATGCAGAGCTGAAACTTGTTGGAGAGTATGGGCTCCGTGCTAAGAGGGAGCTATGGAGGGTTCAATATGCCCTGAGCCGCATTCGTAATGCTGCAAGAATGCTTCTCACCCTGGACGAGAAGAACCCACGCCGAATTTTTGAAGGTGAAGCCCTTCTCCGCAGGATGAACAGGTATGGTCTTCTGGAGGAGAACCAGAACAAGCTTGATTATGTCCTGGCCCTCACTGTTGAGAACTTCCTTGAGCGTCGGCTCCAGACCCTCGTGTTCAAGGCTGGCATGGCAAAGTCTATTCACCATGCTCGTGTGCTCATCAAGCAGAGGCACATTAGGTAAAATTAATTATTTTTGTTTGCTAGAATAATATTATTGTTTTCTATGCGTGCAATTTGGTTGTTTCCTTAATTGAGTGTCTGTGAACAGTAGTTGCTCTTGTTGGTTAGTTGCATGCTGAGTTTATAGTATTCCACACTCCACTTTTGTTGCTGTTTTTTAGTTTTGGCACTTGCTGCTAGTGGGGCTAGTGTAAATGAGTGACCGTTTGTTGATGAATGCTAGACTTTTATCATCAAATTGGTAGCTTAAAAAAAAGGCTGAATGCCCATTTCTAATTTTAGGCATCTAAGATTGTCCTCTTTATATATATGTAATGTCCTACAATTTACTCAATCTGAATTAAGTAAAGTTGTTGTGGTTTAAGTACCAAGACATCTATTTCATATTAAATAGAGTTACTTTTATTTCTTCAATCAAGAACCCCATAACCAGTTACTTTCCTTGTACTCTGTACACTCCAGTGGCATTTGTTTTATGGAATTCCTCCTATAGCCATTGTTTCCAGGGCTTTCAAAAAATTGGAGAAGTGCCAATACAGCGGTGAGCAATTTCATGGTACTTTGTCATCAGTGAGCTTGACTGGAATTACCAGTGGACATATTTTACTGCCCCTGGTCTTTTACCCTTTTTGGTTTCCCATACATGTCATATAGGCTTGTTCCTAACTGGGAGCCTAAAATCTGCAAATCCACAACCCATTTTAAGGATATTAATAATGCCAATTTCACACGTTGAGGAAGTGCAACCATGAGGAACTGAACTACAAGTTTTCTTTTTACTAGAAATATGATAATCAGACACTGGTAACTCATTGGTATTACCACAATGGTTAATTTATCATCGTTCTTTCTTGGATTTTTTTTGTTATTCTTGTTAAGAAACCCTATATTAGAGTATGGAAGATTGTATGTGAACAATGCCACATTCTGGATCAAACGTTGGTTGCCAATGCCTTTTCCTCTGGACTCTTTATCCCCTAATAATCCTTAGAGAATTTTGTTAGAAGATGCTGAGGTAAGTGTTTTTCTTCCAATGCTGATTTTATTTATTTTATTCTCAGGGTTGGAAGGCAGGTTGTTAACATTCCATCTTTTATGGTGAGGGTTGACTCCCAGAAACACATTGATTTTTCTCTCACAAGTCCACTTGGAGGTGGCCGTCCTGGAAGAGTGAAGAGAAAGAATCAGAAGGCTTCTGCCAAGAAGGCTACTGGTGGAGATGGTGATGAAGAGGATGAGGAATGAAACACTCGAACAGTAGGCTAGTAAAAATTCTAGTGAACTGAATTTTCTTAAGCATCTTTCTTGGTGTCACTCACACTAGTGGATGCTTGGTATGTGTTTTTTTTTTAATTATTGTATCCGAACTAGAACAAGATTTTGTTTACTAACGTTCTTGTGAACTTTTGGTGTTGCTTTAGATGAATGGATGTTTTATACATGTCCACTATAGATGTGTATTTTTCTGTCAAAAGCTGCCTGACCTGTTTCATTCGCTCACAAATGGAACACCATGATAGGTCAAATTCTACAGTGTCATTGCCATTAAATTCCGCTGTTTCATAGAGCATATGACACATGGCTTTTAGTAGGGGTGTTGACGGTTGGCCCAAAATTCCAACTGAATCAGGTGATGCCTTTTCTTAAGAAAATGGTCCGAACTAAACCCATAACCTATTTAAACTGAACTGGTTTGATTTGGATTGGTTAAGGTTGGTTTTTTAGATTAAAATCATAGTTATTAAACTCGGACTGGTCTGGCGGGTTGATCCGGGATCTATTCAACCTGGTGGTTGGATTGGTCTGGGTTAGGCAAAAGACCGGAGTAAGCAAAAACCTGGTAAAACCTGGTTGACCTGCCGGGTTGATAGGTAACCTAAGCGACCCGATAAAACTAGGATGAGACTTGGTTTTTTTTTTTTTTTTGTTCTTGTCCAAAGTGCATTCTGTGGCGAAGTCTTGTCTGGTCTGTTTAATGGCCCTCTAGAAAACTAATCTTCTTTTTGGCAGGATGAGTGTTCTTCATGGCCGTCTTTCATGTGGGATAATTACCCGCATAGATATTGCAGGGCATAAGAACAGTTCCTGGGTTATCCAAAGGATGTAAATAGTATGTCTTTACGGGCGTGCAACTGGTAGTCTCCCTCTCTTGTGTTTTCGACTGTCATGGCCTGCGCTCTGATACCATCAAAAAAACATAAGTTAGCGCTTTTGCCTGTTGCTTTTCATTGAATAAAAATTTAGGAAATGAAGAAATTAGGAATGCTTAATGAATTTCAAACCACATATATGTTTGAATCATTAATGTAATTTACTTTGGAAGAATAACTATTTTAACTGATTTGTTTTAGAAATAGCTGATGTTATTTATTAACCAAATTCCAATGTACTCATTATATTATCAATTTATTTATGGTAATCAAGATATTTATTTTTCATTTTATTTAAGTATGAGACTGCTTAAACTAATTGAGTAACATTATTAATGTTAATTGAAAAAACATTTTATATTTATCAAGCTTTTGAAAAACTGTATATGGGTTTTTAATCATGGTATTTTTTTAATCTAAGAATTTGAATATATATCTTAAATTCAATATTATTTTTTTAATAATAATCAAAGCATTCAGTCCGCAAGCAAAAAGTCTATTGAAAGTTGAAAGCAAAAAAATTATTTTTTATGTGAGATTTGAAGTTTTTTAATATATATATTCTATATTTATAAAAAAAATTATATTTTTTTAATGTGGGATAAAAAATCTTTTTGGTTTAAATACTTCAACTTAAAAAAATAACATATTAACATAATATCTTTTCAATGTGGGATACAAAACTTTTTGAAATAATCTTTTAAACTTCATTATTTATAACATGTATAGTTTATATTCACATAGATTGCTTCTTAATTTTTCATATAAAATATTAAAACTTCATATATTTTTTTAAAATTTTTCTGGGTTGATTCAGGTTCACCCTGATTAACCCGTGTAACCCAGGACCTGGCTCTTTAGTCAGATCAAACCTGGATCGGGTCTAATAACTATCATTAAAACCAGAAAACCCAATTCTTATTAATAGGCTTGTTTTTTGTTTTTTAAATAGATTTATGTTGAATTGGGCTTTAACAATTTCTTATCATGTTTAGTTTTTTATATGCTTCTTAAATAAACTTTTTTATTAGGTTTTTAATAAAACTAGCTCAACTCCATTATTAAAATGGAATTTCAAATTATTAGAAGTACTTGTCACTTTGTATTGTTTGCTTAAAAAGTATAAAATGCGTTAAGTGATTGTCTAATATTATAAAATTGCAGGTTTATTTGCATAACCCAATTGTCATTACTAAATTGAAGGATGGTGCAAATCTTTTTCAATATATTTAGTGCATGGTCATATTATATTTTTTTTTTCTAAACTCTTCAGTATAGACGTGTTCATACTAAAAATAACAAATTATATATTTCAACAAATAAACAAATCTAATATAAAAAAAAAATCCAGATTAACATAAATTTAACAAAAACATCCATATTATATTATATAGGATGTGTAAAATCTATCAACATTAGCATCCATAAAATCCAGCAATAGCAAACACCGCAAACACCAAAAGATCCCAAAAGGTTAATGCTATAAAAAAAACTAACAGATTAGCACGATTTTAGAGTTCGACTACTGAAGTAAGTAAATTATCCTAAACAATTATATTCCAATATTTCACTAACATCGCCAAATTCTATAAAATAAAAAATTAAACATGTTAGATTAAACATATGTAAAGAAACAATAAATATAAAATAAATAATTTAAATTTGTAGAAGAAATTACTTGACTCAATCATATCAAAATTCTCAATTTAATCCATAAAAGCTCTTTATGTTGATTGGAATTGGTATTAAGCACAACAAAGTTTGATAACAAACAAGTGTTTGCATTATTGATAGAGATAAAAAGCTTCAAAATAGATATAATATACGACTATCAATGCTGAAAACTGCTTCAGAAACAACAATAGATACCAAGAAAAGATAATTAGCACATGTTGTGCTACTTTAGAAAGAATGTTATATTTTGTAGCATTACGCCTCCATCAACCTAAAATATCTAATTTAGAATCATTAGGGTCCTTACAACCATCACTCAAACACCTCTTAACTTCATTTTTTCTCTCCACGCCACCTTTCTCTTCTAATTTTTTATTTATTGAAAAGCCAAGTCATCTAACATATCATCTAGCACCATTGAATCAACATTAACATCTTGTTCATTTCTACTACTTTCAACATCATGCAAAATCTCAACATCCTCAGCCTTCATATAATACTCATACAACCTTAGCAAAATATCTTTTAACTTTTTTGTACAATTTTCAACCTTTTCAACATCATATAATCACTCAAAACAAAATCTCATATATTTCAATATGAAACGTGGATTTAACACAACATCAACATATAACAAAAAGTCTTGTTTATGTTAACCCCCCCAATATTTTTGATACCTTTTCATCATATTATTAGCCATTTCACCTAAAAAAGCATCTTCACTTCTACAAAGTTGAGATATGTTTGTGTGCATGGAAATTAATTCATGGAAAAAAAGAATTAGATATCACATACAACGAGTTAGAGAATTTCAATGTAACTATGTAAAATAGTTTTGAGAACTTCATAAAAGATTTAGCCTTTTCCTAATCTTCTAAAATAGAAGAACCTAAGTTTTTTGTTTCCCTTTTGAGTCAACATCAAAGTAACTTAAATAGCTGGGATTGATTTCTTTTAACCTTATAAAAACCATCTAAAATTTCCTAGTAACTTCTGGCATCATACACGTTAAGTTCCATCTAGTTAGAAAATCTAAGCAAATTGATTTTTTACTCCTAATTTTCAACTTGATATGATCCAAGAAAGGCCAAATTTGGATTTTGAAGTATAATTGCTTATTGTCTAGTTTTATGAGGCTATTGAGCATAGCTCCAAATTGAACTGTTGGATCAAGCTAAAACATTATCAGAAGATTCTAGATGTATTTTTCTATGTTGGGGTAAACTTTCAAGTTAATCGGGGTTTAGAAAGGCCTTGCGATATAGGTCAGAACAAGTTGTATGATTTTTGTTATTATTTCCTTTTGACTTATAGACTTTCTATTTGACAAGGTTCCTTTTCTTACAATGATATGGTAACTTGTTTCGGGAATTTTCTAGTTTTACAAGGATCTTTAATTAGTTGCAATATAATTTTCAAGTGTGGCAAAGATTCATTAATGTTCCAAAATCCAAGAATTCATCCTAACTACACAAGGAAAAAAGAGGCTGGTGGTATTTAATGACAGATTGATTAGCTTATATTGGGGAGTTTTCTAATCTTACAAGAAAGGTTAAAAGAAGGCAATGCGTGTTTCCATGTTTTGAGAGGATTCTTTAAAGCTACAATTAATTATCCTAGACAAATAAGAAAACTAAAGGGGAAGCAGCTTCATCAATCAATTTCCTAGCTTATTTTTTATATTTAAAGGTGGCAACAAAGACCCTAGTGTTTTTAGGATGAAAATTTCGTTCATGAAATTACTTAAACTAGAAAATTTATCTATCTTAAGTTATTTTGTTTAATTAGGTGCAATAACTTTAGTTTATGTGTCAGATTTGTTATTTTTATTATTTCCTTCATGTTTGAGCTTAATCAATACTTGGTTTTCAGCTTAAGATCCAAGGCTTGTTTAGATCAGTGTTTTAGGCTTATTAGTATATGTTTTGGGTCAATTTTGTAAGTGGATCAATTTAGTCCACAATGATATATTCATTAGAGTTATTTTCTAAGAATATATAAACTCTTTGTAAGTCTAAAATTCAATAGTCATTTAATAATATCATTATGAATTTTCAACTTGTGTGTGAGAGTGATTCTTGTATTTTTTTTTATTCTTGAAAGAACTAAACCGACTTATCAAAGATTAACTAGCTTCGTGATATTATTAGATTTAATTCTAATAGTGCTAGTATCTTGGGATAGGTTTTTATTGTGTCACACTCCTATCAGATATCTTTCGGCTTTCTGGAATCAGATTTCAATCTTAATTAGGGGTTAAGTGACCATATGATCACGAGGTTTACATCGATTGGTATTAGAGCCAAGCCCCAAAATCAAGTCATATTTTTATGAAATTTTTGTTCTCATAGTGCTTCTTAAGTTTTAGTGTGTGTCGTCAATTATCTTCTTCTCTTTGTGTTTTCGGTAGCTCAGTATAAAAAAGAGTGTTGTTTCATTTTGTCACTGTCTTTAAACATATCAATATCATAAACAAAAGTAATAAGAAAGAAGATTAAATCTTATTTAAAGCTCGTTTGAAATCTGCAACGAAAACATAAATCATAGAGAACCCTAAGAAAAAAAACCTTATAATCAATGGAAATTTCATATACTATTTATTAGGGGGAGAATCGCTTGGCATATCAAATTTAGGCTTATTTTGACATCGTTTTCTTTAAGTTTCAATCCAAGGTTTAATCTTGTCATACGTTAATCATATACGAGATTTTGATACCTAGCCATAAGAGAACAATCTATAAACTAAGATATGTTGTTGCTGGGTACATTGGGTATTACATATTAAATCTAAGGCTATTCCAATATTATTAGGTTTGGTTTTCAATTATAGAGTTAAAAATTGTGTAACTAGTCATATTTGCGTCATGTTTCAAAACGTATTCTCTACTCTTTATTTTGACTAAATTAGTTTTTTTTCCTATTATATTTAGGTAAATTAGGATTCAAATAATCATTTTCATTAATTTTTTCTTCTTTTTTATTTTAAATCTTTGATTTGTCCGCTATTCATACAAGTTCATTTTGCTACTTGTGAAATCTTAATTATAGTTTTGTTTTCCTTGTTTTTTATTATATTTATTAATTCTTAAGTCTAAAATTATAATTGGATTGCGTTTTAAAATCCATTGACTTTGATTTGTTGATTTTTAGTTCTGAAAGAACCCAAAGAAAATAAGTTAAAAAGTAAAAGACGTAGTAAGCATATTAAAATGAAAAGCCTTGATTTATGTGAAACACGAGGGTTGTGAGGATATATTTTATGCTACTAATTAATTTTTACATATTTAAATATGTCTGAGAAGAACGAGTCTGTGACACTAAAGGTTGAAGACACTTTCCAAATACGAACTTTTGGCCAATAACTTGTACTTTTGGCCAACAACTTGAAACTTTGGCTAGGTTTACCAAGGAGCTAAAAGATGATATGGATTCAATGAAGTAACATATTAGTGGGGTTGATCACCGAGGAAATACTATCTAAAAGGCTATACGAAATGTTAATACTAACATTGATGAGTTTGTTAATGATAATATATATGTGGGCGATGATGAATATGACTTTACACTCATGGACTATGAAAATAAATTCGAGCCAAACAGAGCAAGAATGAATGTGAGTTTCAGCCAGGGTGGAGTTTTTGGCCAGAGGGACAGTTTCTGAGATTTTGAGCATTGTAATGATTCAGGTAGAGAGTTTGGCACCATGGTTGTTAAAAATGCGTTTTAACTAAAAAATCAGACGATTTTATGAGTCAAAACAAATAAAACGTGTAAAGTTAGGGTTAAAACTTGAAAACCAATAAAATTGGTCAAACCCGGTCAAACTCGCTTGAAAATGGGTCAACTTAGAAAAAACGTTAAAAATGTAACGTTTTCATGAGTTAACCAAAACTTTCAACAAATACAGAATTTTGAAATGCCCTCTGTCCTCTGACTTAGCACAACAGTCTCTTTCTTCCATTCTTACATCCTCTTGAAACTCTCTCTCCCCCCCGATCGAAAGACCTCCTACAGTCCTATCGATTATGCTATCTCCAAATTCATCTCCCTAGTGGCTCAGTCATTCCTCCTCATTTCATCGACTTTGATTTTCGTAATTTCTTACCCTATCGATTTCATTAGGTATATTTCCAAAATATCGTGTTTATTTTAGTTTTTTTTTGTTTAATTTCTGTCGATTATTGTGCATTATCCTTAATTTTTTCTTATCGAAACTGGAGTGGAGCCTTTATATTTCACATCATTTTTTCTTGTTTTGTTTCTGTTTTTCTGCTTTTATATTTTTTTCCTGCTTTTATTTTTCGATCAATATTTAGAAAAATTATATTAAGTTATAATTTTATTTTATTTTATTTCAGTTCTTTTTTCTTAATTAACTTTTTTTACTATGCTTCGATCAAGTTAAAAAAACATCAGAGCTGGAAATGGAAGAGAAGTTAGAACTAAATTATTATTGTTTTGAATTAACAGCCTCTGTTTTTAGGAGTGCTTCTGTTGAATGAATATAAGTATATAACCATATTTCACTTGATAGTTCTTGAACTGTGAATTAAAACCAAAAAAAGGTGTGAATGGAAGAATATTTGAATACGGGAATGGAGCTTGAATTAAGAATGAGTGTGGAAAAGAGGGAGGACTTGTACAGGTGGGAGGAGTTATGGCACATATTCATTCTCAAGGGTCGGTTGTGTTCAGGAAACCATCGTTGCTGGTGCTTTCGTTTCCTCATTAGTTTAGCAATATGCTTAATATAGAATAAAATACCAGTTTTCTGTGTTGATAAGATAACTTTTTTTTTTCAATCTATGCATCTATGCTTAATATAAAATGAAATACAGTGCTTTGTGATTCAAATTGTGCTTAATACAAATTGTGAATCTTTTGTCATGTTAAGTGTCATATTTATGGTACAGCTTCTGAGAATTTGAAATTTTAACATATGAGATCAGTGGAGGTTTATTGGTTGTCTTCTGTGCAATAGCTAGATTTCAAAAATTTTAGTTCTGGAGCTTCATGTTTTTTGGCACTTTACTTAACATTTAATTTTATCATATACCCTTCCATCATTCTTATAATGAAACTTGCATGATGAAGAGGGACACATAATTTTATCAATCTTGCATAGGGCATAGCTATTATTGCATTTAAACTTTAAATTTTTTGTCTTAAGTCTGTTGTGATACTTCTAAAATTGGTTATGTTAGCAAAATTCTTGGGAGTGAAAAACTACGTTTGAAGCTGCTTTTGTTACACATGTATGAATTGTAATTTCTTATATGAAGCAGTTCAATGTATCATGAAATATTGGTAGATAGAACTGTACATGCTGCCATTGGCCCATTTTTGCCTTCTCATTCTACTTTTGAAAAGCATGACATACCCACATTAATCAAGGATGTACAATTATTTAAATTATGTATTTGAAGATGTTTGGATATTTGTATTGTTTAAAAAATTTTACTTGCGATTTTATGATTTTTAATTAAAAAATTTTACTTGCAATTTTACGATTCGAGTTTACGAGTCGAGTTTATATTGTATGCTCCGTGTCGTGTCAAAAAAGCATTTTTCACAACATTGTTTGGCACCATTAAGCTGAAAATACATGTTTTCCAAGGAAAGAATGATGTGAAGGCATATCTAGAATGGAAAAAGAAGGTTGATTGGATCTTTGATTGTCATTACTACAGAGAACATAAGAAGGTAAAACTCATTGTCATTAAGTTTTATAAATTATGCACTAATATGGTGGGATCAACTTGTTTTGAGTAAGAAGATAAATGATGAAAGGCCTATTGAGTCATAGGATAACATGAAAACCATAATAAGGAAACGACGTTACTAACTTTTATTACAAATAGCTCTTTTAGAAAAGACAGAGTTTACATTAGGGCTTGAAAAGTGTGGAAGATTACCACAATGAGATGGCTTTGATAAGACAATAAAATGATGGAGTTCGACATAGGGCTTATAGGAGGGAAATTAATATGAGCAAGGAAGAAAAATGAAGGTTATGAGGTTCAAATATTTATAATCATAATGCTTCTATGACGTTAGATAAAAAGCGTAAGGTTAAAAGAATTGCAAATGTTTATAATGAAACAAATAAACATAAATAATAGAGAGCTTCAGTTCAATGTCAAAGGGATGAAAAATAAAAGAGAGCATCAATGATTATCATTCAAAAATATATACGCAAGTGGATGGCAAGGCATGCTTATTTGAATTATTATTGGCTATTACTTCCATACAAAGTTGTTGGAGGTGAGTGTTTAAAAAGAAAGAGTTTCAAATGCTTTAATAAGATAAAGAATTGTCCATTATACCTATTGATGATTTAAGGATAAATCATCTTGAAGAGAGAGGGAATGATATGATCTAAAAAGGGTTAGATTCAGATTTTAGCGTAAATTCCCTACTATCTAGTTTTATGATGTTATCAAGCATAATTCCAAATTGAACCATTTGATCAAGCTGAAACTTTACCAGAAGATTTTAAAGGTATTTTTTTATGTTAGGGTAAACTTTCAAGTTAATCAAAGTTTAGAAAGGCTTTGTGATATAGGTCAGAACATGATGTATGATTTTTGTTATTTACTTTCTTTTGACTTGTGGACTTCCTATTTAGCAAGGGTCCTTTTCCTACAAGGGTGTGACAGTTTGTTTCAAGGATTTTTTAGTTCTACAAGGATCTTTAATGGGCTGCAACATAATTTTTAAGTGTGGCAATGATTCATTAATGTTCCAAAATCCTAGGATTCCTTATTCAATTAACTACACAAATAAACAAGGGATAATGGTATTTATTGACAAATTAATTAGCTTATTTTAGTGAGTTTACTGATCCTACAAGGAAGGTTAAAGGAAGGCAACAAGAGTTTCTATGTTTTGAGAGGACTTTTCTAAAGTTACAATTAATTATCCTCGATAAACAAGGAAACTAAAGGGGATGCAACTTCATCAATCAATCTCCTAGCTTATTCTAGATAACTAAAGGTGGCAACAAAGATCATAATGTTTCTAGAATGAAAGTTTTGTTCATGACATTACTTAAACTAGGAAATTTATCTATCATAAGTTCTTTTGTTTAATTAGGTGGAACAAATTTAGTTTATATGTCAAATTTGTTATTTTTATTATTTTCTTCATGTTTGGGCTTAATTAATATTGTGTTTTTAGCTTAATATCCAAGGCTTGTTTGAATCAATGTTTTGGGCTTATCAGTATAGGTTTTGGATCAAATTTATAAGTGGGTCAATTTAATCCACAATAATAAATTCATTAGGGTTATTTTCTAAGAGTATTTAAACTCTTTGTAAGCCTAAAATTTGGCAGTCATTGAATAATATAATTTTGAATTTTCAGCTTGTGTGTGATAGTGATTCTTGTATTTTTTTTTTATTCTTGAATATCAACATCTTTTAATCCTGTATATACAATAAGATTAACTATTAATGTACAACATCTAACATGCATGAAGTCATTTGATAAGATATTAGTTGCCTAAACATTTATTACTGTCTTCAAATACTTGATAGTTAAATTATTTGAACTTGCATTATTTACTGTAATTGTTAAAATTTTATCAATTCCCCATTCCATCACACAACTCTCAATCGCTTGGCCAATTGTTTTCACTTTTATGATTAGAAACTTGACAAAAGTTTAGAATTCTTTTATCCAAGTTCCAACCATTTTCAATCTAATGAGCAGTCAAACATATATAATTAATATCTTGGAATGATGTGTATCAAATGTTAAACATACTCGTTGATCCTTATGAGCTTTTTTTAATTGTGCCTTCTTATTTACATAAATTTTCAAATAATCTCTCAAAATCATCAAATAAGAAGGAACATCAAAATATAAGTTGCCTTAACTAAAAAAATGATTCAAATCCTTGATTCTCAATAAATTTAAAGGACAACTAATCAAGTATAATCATTTTTGCTAGGGCTTCCTACACTCATAAAAAAATATAATCTACTGCCTTAATAGTCACCAAAATTCTCTTCCTAGTCATCCCTTTCTATTTGAGAATTAGGTTCTAAAACCAAGGTTTTTTGTTATTAATAAATCATAAAAGAAAACTTTTTGCATGCACCTAGATGAATCCACATGTTACTTGTCCTATTAAGTATAGTATGACAAGCATATTCTTTCTCATAATACATATATATAGCCCTAGAAGCTTTAGGATCTCCATCAAGTTTTTTAAAGTGATCCTAAATTAAGAATGTTTTTCTTTTACTAGATCTAGAAGGTGGATGATTGCTACCTTCAATATTACTATTTGTACTAAAGGTAGTAACTAATTGAGTTCCAAACTTGAAGGATTTGATTCCTTTAGCGTAGGATCTTCTTGATTATTTATATAAAAAAATAGTAAGTTTGTCAAAATTGAATAAAAAATAATAAATCTTTCTGCTAATAGCCTTTAACTCTAATTATCTAAGAAACAAAATACAAAGGAACCAAATGATTTGTGTACTATAAGACATTTAAGCTTGTCAGGCGTTAGTGTCTATCTAAGTTAATTTTTTCTTGTGCTTAGATAAACCTATGATCACTACTCAAATAAAACCCCACCTATATCACCTAAGCTAGATAGTTCATAAGGTTGTTTCCTATTTATTTTTGTCAATATTTTTAGGAACTTTTTTTTATGTACAAAAGGAGGATTAAGGAACTGTATAACAAATCATCAAGTCTATACTCGATCAAGAGCATTCTTAAGCCTCAAACTCATTCTTTGTTCAACATTTTTCTTCTAGTAATATGCATAGAAATAAGAAGAACTTCCAAAGTAAGAGTTATGTTGTCTAAGAGTAAACAAAATTGATTTTATAGTTCATGGTCAACTGCCAACACTTATGACCTTGATGATGACTAATATGGATGGTGAGGTGGGTATGACAATTAAAATAAACACATTCATGTCTATATTCTTGTAAATACCAATGTTCAACAAAAATATTTTTGAATCTAGGTTTGGAAACAATGTTCCGATTTGAAAACACAAATATAGGTTGGTTTTCTAATTGGATTCCATTCATTGAAATTGAAAATAAAAATAAGGAATGAGGGAGAGGGAGAGAAGGTAGAAGGGATGGCTGATGGGGATATGGTGTGGATGTGTAACTACTGCATCTAATTTTTTGTATCAAAAGGGGAGAACAAGAGAGGGAGACGACGGAGAAGGTAATTTATTGATCTCTCAAGTTTTAAGAGGGGAGAGAACAAGAGAGACTAAGAGAGAGATGGCATAAGGCTGGGGAAAGAGTGTTGGATGACGGTTATTGTCAATACAATGAGAAAAGAGGGATATTTTAGAGTTTGATTAAGTCTCAATATGTATCTTTTTATTAAGATGGTTTACATTTGGCCCAGTCCGGTCTGTATTACATGAATTTAGTTTTTAAAGTCGAAACTAAACCAAACCAAATGAGTCTTACGGAGTTTAAATCAGTTTTTTGGTTTTTTTCTCTTGATTCAATGTTTTTTTGTTATTTTTTGGATTTTATAGTTTTCTTGGTTGATCGGTTTTTTTTAATACCCCTAACTTTTAGTTAAATCAGTATGCATGGATATTAGGATGTGAAGAGAAGAATAACTTTGCTTTTCGCAAATGAATTATTGACATGTAGCAAAAAAGCAAAATAAAGATATAAAAGGGAAATATGAGTTAACTATTGGTTCCAACATGTTCAACCAATTTAATTAATTAGTCCTTATAGTTTCAAAAACTATTATTTCATCCTTATAGTTTTGAATCCAACTATCCTTTTCCTCAATTTCATGTTTTAAAGAAAAGATATTATTTAAACAAAAAAAAAACAACTAAATTAAATATCATCAATGTTAATCAAATGATTGATTACTTGTTTTCAATGCTACATAGATTAATTACTTAATTTTGATAAATTATAAGAATTCAATTCTATGTAACTCAAAAAGAAAAGAGAGAATATAAATAAATTATTTAAAAACTTCAAATCAACATTAAACTAAACCTTAAATCTAATTATTTAAAGCTTATGGCTTGAGCTCTTAATTTGATTATGTATTGCATAGTTCTTTGAAATAGTTTTATAGTTTGTTTGGATAATTTAAAAGGAGAATGAAGAAGAAATAAACTTTTAATCAGATAGAAAAGGGGATGGAAGATAATAATATTAATTTTAGTTGGAAAAGGATGGATGAAGTGACAAATAAGGTTAAAGGTTTTATTTGTAAAAAGATGGTGTTATTCTCACTCTACAATTTCTTATTCCCTCTTTATCATATCATTTATTATAGAGACTAAGGTAGTGTTTGGCAGTGTAGTTGCGGGTGCTTTTCAAATAACTTTTCGTGTTAAAATGCATGCCAATGATGTTTTTTCATTTTTTAAAAATCATTTTTGACATCAGCACATCAAAACGATCCAAAACATACAAACCATATTAAATTTTAGTAAAAAAAAAATTAAAATTTTTTGGGAACGCAGCCGCAACCGCGTTCCCAAACGTTCCCTAAAATAGCATTTTTGCTCTCTCTTTTTAGCTTTAATTAGTCTTGTTTAAGCCTTTGAAACTTTTTTTTTGGGCTAACTTTTGCCTCCAACAACACTATATGAAAATAGTAGCTAATAATAATTTTAGATAAAAACGCTTTACTAATAACTTCCATACATATTTTTGCATGGTAACCATGACCTCACATTGTTGTATTACAATTTTAGCTTCACTTTCTTTTTTAATTTCAATTCGTTTTTATAAACTTATCTGGGTGATAATGATGTAAGTGTGCACGTCCTTCCATCCTTCTTAATAGATTACTTATTTTTAAATCCATCATGCTTGACCTTCATATCAAATTGTCAAGGTCTCCTTAATAATAAATGACTAGCATGCATAGAAACCACATCACACAAAACCTCATCTTTATACTTTTCAATTGAAAAAGAAATCAAAACCTTTTTAGTTAGCATAACTTCACCACATTCATTCAACTATCAAAACTTATAAGGTCCATCATGCTTAATAATGTTTAGATTCAATTTCTTAACAAGTATAGTACTAGCAACATTAGCATAACTTTCACTATTAATAATCTTATTACACATTTTATTGTTAATGTGACATCTAGTATGAAAGATGTTCTCTTTTTGTTGCTTCTTTACCAATTTCAAAGCAACTTTTTGATCACCAGCCTTTGAAGACTTCTTTTCCTTATCTTCAGAATTATCACCCACACTCTCATCATTCATTATAGCCCTAATTAGGTATTTCGACTTCCTTTTCCTTACAACTAGGAACTCATTGTCTATAAATCATCTTATCAAATTTACTCATTAACACCTCTATCATAGCTTCCTTTTTATCTTGCCTTTCCTCTATAATTCTCGTCTTTTTTTGTTCAACACTTTTTGAAGACATTGTTTATATCTAAAATAAAGGTCAGTAGCAAATAAAAAGAAATTCCTCGTATAAACCTCACGTGTTTGCTTTCACAATAAAATTATCTTCTCTCATGCTTCACACAATTTATTAGCCTTTTCACTCTAATAGATTTGTTACGCCTTTTACCACTTTATTCTTGTACTTTGGTTCTTAAAAGTAACTGATCACTTATCAAACCATTAACCAAACTACACAATGATTAATTTTATATTTAAAGACTCAAGATTCAAGAATTATTCAAAATTTTAAAATAAAACTTGAGGACAAACTTATGAGGAGCAATGTAAATTTGTGCGAATATAATGACGAAAACAAAGACATGAAATAAAAGCAAGAATCGTTATTAAGAAACAATGAAAACTATGAAATTCAAGAAAATAAAAAAACTAATGCAAGAAATCAAGAAACTAAAGAATTTGATGCAAGATAATTTTATTTTACCCAAATTTGCAAGAAATCAATCAAGGTCACTAAGAATTTCAAAGACAAGTTTCGACAAAGCCCTAGTTCATGCAAGATCCAAATTTTTCGAATTACTTCTCCAAGAATCCTTTCAGAATTTGTAATTTTGATTCTTCTTTTTTTTGTTTAATAGGTGCCGAATTTCTCAAGTCCATAGATGAACACAATTTATTGTTTGTATGCAATTTTTTTTTCTTTCGATAACTTAAAGACCTTTTCTCTTATCAAAAACTAATTCTCTAATTTCTTCTTCCTTTTTAATTAAGATTCCACCAAAACATCACAAAGATTAATCAAGATTCAATTTTTTTTTTGTTACAATTGAAACCCTAGAGAGAAAGAAACCAAGAAAAAAAAAGAAACAAACCCTAGATATAGCAAGATCTAAATAAAACCCTCAAATTACTTGTAACAATGAGAATTAAAGAGATATAACCCGAAATTAATCGAGCCACTGTACCAAATTGATGCAGAATTGTCTCTTAGATTGCTAATTTGAGGTTTGAAGAATATTTTCAACTTGATCCAACAAGAACCCAATCTTAGAGAACCAAAGTTATATGTAATTAATCACCTTCACTTACGCCTATAACAAGAAGTATAAATTACAATGAAGTTGATTAATTTTTTGAAGAGTTTGCAAGTTTAATTAAGAACTTAGTATGAGAATCACTCAGCCATAAAAAAAAGAAAGAAATAAACATCCAATATGCGGCAACTTGTAGATAAATTTCATCAACTCCATAACAATCCTTACATAAAAGTATTTATATGTAAACCCTAAAACTAATGGGTCAGACATGCATCCAATTTAAATAAAGCCCAAACTAATCAAAATAAGGTTTAAAATAATACAAATAAAAAAATAATCTAAGATTATTTTTCACCTTTTGCCACATATGATAATGAAAAATACCCAAGAGAAATAATTGTTGAAGAATCCTTATTGAACAAAAGTCTGATGCCTTGTAAAAATAAGAATTAATTTCTAACCTATCAATTCATCTTATTTGATATGGAATTGCTGTAAAATAAATAAGCCAAAAGCTGCCACATAAGTTTCCAATAACATTAAGGACTCATATAGTGAATGGAATACATAACTTTTAAGAAAACAATGTCTTTTCCATTTTCATACTTTGCTGACAGATTCTAAGCTCAACTTCAAACACTATTAATTCATATTGTTCGATATGAAATCCCTATAAAAAAAAAAAGAGTCAAAAGCTACCACATAAGTTTCCAATAACATTAAGGACTCCATGTAGTGAATGTAATACATAACTCTTAAGGAAACAATATCTTTTTTTTATTTTCGTATTTTGCTGGCAAATTCTAGGCCCAACTTCAAACACTTTGTTCTCTCTCATTCAGATGAATTAGCAGGCCTACCATATATCATTGGAAATGTACGAATGTCGCATCCAAAATCCTTTTATAGCCTCAGGTATTATCCAAAAAGTAGACAAAAGTTTAGAATGGCAGATTTGAATCTTTTTAACGAAAACCTCTTGACTTAGCCAGTTGAACTCCTCTTGGACCCACTTCATTTTAGGCCTTAGAATAGACCCAATAAACACTCTTAATAGATCATTTGATGTCGTAACCAGGATCTCATCAATTCTTTAAGCTCATGACTAGATGTCTGACCACCATATGTGTTAAGGTATTAAAAGTTATTAAGGGAAAAGAATTATTTTGATACCTACCTTTCATGAAGAGTGGCACAAGCACACAGAACCCTAACAATTTTTTTTCATTCACAATGACCACGATCATAATAGTGAAGAATGTCATACCCTAAAAAATAAGATAAAAATATTGAACGCCAAGGGTTACCTCCAATAATTTATAAAGAAGGAATGCAACTCAAACAAAAATAAAAGGATCCTCATGATTCACTATCCAGTATCAGATAATTTCTAAAAATTGTACCTCCAATTACATAAGAAAATCTTTTAATTTTTTCTATAAAAACAATAATGTTTATCTATATCTCCAATGAAATCTCCATATATCCCATAAAATTCTTCATGTCTTCAATGGAAAATATCCACCCATCTAACAAATCTTTCATGTCTTCAACGAAATTCTCTATATTTAAAATAAAATTTTCTTCTCCAATGAAATCTTCACATGCAACGTCTTTATACACAATACTTTGATACTATTTTTAAGATCACGAAGCATTCTTTATATTTTAAGTAAAAAAAATTATCTTTTATAGGAGGAATAAGTAATTTAATTGAACTCTCATCTTTCTTGCAAGCACATTAAAAAAAACTACGAAAGGTAACATTACATGTATAATTTTTCTTTCGTTTGTACTTTTACTAATCAAGTCTTTCAAACATGAATTTTTAAAAAACTAAGGAGACAAATGATAGCAAAAAAAAAAAAAAAAAAAATTCTAGACTGTTTGGGCCATGCTTAAATGGGTTGCCACGTTCAAGCCATTCTAACCAAGCCCAAATAGCATGGCACCCTTAACCGTTTGGGCCAAGCCCAAACGACATGATTTTAGGCCATATAGGCAAGGCTCGAATGGTTTGGCCCCTCCAAGTTGTTTAGACTAAGCCTAAATGACATTCTTTCTAAGCCATTCAGGCTAAGCTCAACATGGGTTATAGTGAGGTGTACTAGTGCATTGGTATAGGGCCTAAATAGATTGACTTTATCCACAAAACCTTAAACATCTTGATTGCCACTATTTTGACCTCAACCTAACACCTTGTCATTTTCCAAACATGCACTATAAGGAAAAATGATGAGTTCTAAAGTAATTACAATTTCATCAACTTGCTTACAAACTATCAATATAATGCTCATCCTTTCTTATTAATAGTAATCTCCTGCCCATATGTCATTTTAAAAGGCACCTACCAACCACCAACCTTTCTATCAATACCACAACTAATATGAACATCGTGGATATAAAGATCGAAAAATCCATAAGCAATATTCATGCAATGCTGAAAAGCTAAAAATCAGATTTGAGATAAAACCTTAACCCAAAGATAACCTTGTACTAGAGAACCAAAGGTATTAGAATTATTTAGGCCAATTAATTATAAAGAATCAGGAACCCAAAGTATAAAAGAACACCACAAAGTCAGTTGTACCTAAAATAAAAAATATGTTGCATCTAACAAAAACACTAATATCATTCAAATTCAGAGGATGCCAAAATTTATAGCAATGAAAACCTTATATAGTTCCACATATAATAACCCTAATAGATCTCTTTTGAAATGTAAAACAAAATCCCAAACTATAATTAAGATAAAATATGTCTTAAGCCTAAAACAAGTCCTAAGCAATGACTATTGAGTTGTCATAAACCTAATTTAAAACAAAGCCTTAAAATGAAATTATTAAGTCCTAAAAACTAATAAAAGAACAAGAAAAACCCAAATAATAATGCAGTTTAGCATAATTAAATCAAATCATCCCAAAACAATATCTTCCTCGAATAAAATCTTTTTTACAATTGAAATCAATATCCTAGTAGAGATAAGATTGTGTTGCTACCATTTAAGTCCTAAATTAGTTAGGAAACTTTTTTTTAATTACTAAAATAATTCCCTTTAAATCGTTGCCTTTGACTCTATTTAAACAGAAGAAAATAGTGTTGATTTGTCTTTTATAAGACTGCCTATTACTTTCTTTGTAGATTAGGAATTTCTTGTAAAACATGGAAAAAAAAATAATACGGAAGGTATTCCATTACTGCCACCTCTTTATATTTCTTGTTTAGTATGGAATCTTTGTTAGACTTGGAAAGACAATTACTCACAATAACCCCCTTTAATGCCACCCCAATTAAACTTTCTTTTGAACGATGAAACTTTCTAAAATAATCATTATTATTGTCATCAACCATGTCTCCATATTTAGCTAACATAATTGACCTAAAATAACACCCCAAACATACCTCATATGCTATTATTATCCAAACCAAACTTGAGGTGATGTGTTTAGGCCCAAACCATCCTTATTAGGGTTAGGCCAATTATAACTCAGGGCTTTACTGTATCATTTCTCACCTTTTTAAAAAGGATTCCTCTTCGAATCATTAATATAAAGAACTCCTTCTAGGGGCAATACATCATCATCATTTTGTCGTAGAGAAACATCATCAAAATCCTTTATAAATTTGTTAGTATAAAAGATGTTTTGAATGAATCTCTCTCTCTCTCTCTCTCTCTCTCACACACACACACACACACACTTTATTTTTTCTTTAACTTTCTCTCAAATTATTCATTTATTTTCTCTTAACTAATAGCCAATTCACTTATCTTTTTAAGCAATACTCTTTCTTTTTAAGTTTCATTTGATTTTATTACACTTATTTAGATGTTAAAGATATAAGAATTATATATTTACCATCTTTTACAAATGAGTACCTATTTTTTAATATGTTATGCATAGTCTTCTGATTATACTATCATGACATACCCAACAATAAATAACTCTTATGCAAGGGGACAACATCACATAACATCCCATCAAAAAAGTTTGCCAATAGAGAATGCAATTAAAACTTGTTTAATCACCTTCACCTCACCACAATCATTTAACCACTATAATTTATAAGGAATAAGATGTTTTGTAGTATGTAAATTTAATTTATCCATTAGATCAATACTAGTTACATTAGTGCAACTCTCAGTATCTATGATCATGCTACATATCTAATTTTAAACATGACACCTCATATGAAAGAGGTTTTCTCATTGCTCTTCTAAATCAACCATCTTAACCCGCACATTCAATATTTATCTAACCATAAATGTCTCATCTTCAATCGGATACTCAACACCATCATCACTTGTATCTTTAAATGACACCATCTTATCTTTATCACTACTTTTACCATCAATCACAACCTCTTTGTGAGCCTTTATAACCATAGTTTTCTTGTTTAAACATTGCAAAACAACTTGACTACCCCCAAACAATGAAAACATTTTATATCATGATTATAAGATGTAGGAGTTTCAGTTTTACGTTTACTATTAGTGAAGATGTCTTTCTTGTCTTGACGAGGCTCGAATCTACATCCCATGTTCAATTAAGATTAGGTAGCCCCTACATCCACTTACCAATTAGATTTCTAAAACGATAAAGAATCTAAAGGTTGGCTTAGCCATGAGCTCCTTTTTTGCTTGAGCTACCTCTTTATTTTGGCGACTATATACACCATATCCTCCAACTCCACATAATAATATAACTCTATAATATTTGCAGTTTCTTGATTTTTACCCTCCATCGGTGATGTTATATTGCTCTTATCAGATATCTTTGAATATGTAAAATTTGGTTAATGACAAGTAAAATATATCCTCATACCTCTCGTGTTTCACACTATTAAAGCTTTTCACTCTAATATGCTCACTTTATTTTTTCCATTCATCTCGTGTCCTTTTAAAATTGAAATTCAACACAACCAGATAGAACAACTTAGTAGCGTAAACCAAATATAAATTTTGACTCAGGAAGAAATGAATATATGAAAATAAAAAAGTACAAAATTACAATTATGATTCTACGAGTAGCAAACAAATTCTTATGAAATATATATTTTTTTAAGACACAAAATAAATCAAAAGTGAAACCAATGAAAAATGACTTTACTAAGCTCTAAATATCCCAACTTTAGTATAATGATTAGGTTAATTTCAATAGTGGCAAGACATGATTTCATATCTTGACACAAATATGACTCATTATGCAATTTAAATAACCAAAATCGAAACTGGAAAAAAAGGAGTCCAAATAACCCTAAACTTAATATTTTGATGTTATGGTACCCAAAACCCCCCAAAATATCAATTTAAAAGTGTTATCAATGAGTTTTGATTCAATCCTCCTTGCATTTGTGTTTTATAGCCAAAACTAAAACTTTTATCTTTTAACATCTTATCTTCTTCTTCTTCTTCTTCTTCTTTTGAATTTGTGTTACTAGTATGTAGTGATAATAACAAAACAATGAATATATATATATATATATATATATATTTAACTTTATAACAGATGTAATAATTTAAAAGAGTAGGAGGTTGGAACACACAAATAAATTAATACGTGAAATATGAAAAATGAAATTTTAGAAGGATATAACCTGGTTTTTAAATCTAAACTCTGATATCAACTTATATAGACCTTATGGATATAAAGATCCAGAAACTCATAAATAAGATTGACATAATCCTAGAAAAGTCAAAAAGTAGATTTAAAAGAAAACCTTGATAAAAAAATAACCATATATCAGAGAACTAAAAGTATTAAGATTGATTTGGACCTATTGATTATAAAGAATCAGGAACACAAAGTATATGAAGAACATCACAAAGTCAGTTATACTTTGATAAGTTTGATTGTTTTCTATTTAAACAAAGAAAAATGTGTTGTGCTAAACAAAACACTAATATCATTGAAATTCAAATAAAACCTATGTAATTCCACATATAATAACCCTAAGTGATTTAATTTTGGATTGTAAACCAAAAGTCCAAACTATAATCCAGCGAAGACATGTCTAAAGCTTAAAACAAGTCTTAAATAATGACTATTAAGTTGTCATAAACCCAATTTATATCAAAGCCCCAAACTAAAATTAATAAGTCCTAAAAACTACTAAAAGAATAAGAAAAACCTAAATAATAATGAAGTTCAACATAATTAAATTAAATCAACCCAAAATAATATCCTGCATAAAATCTTTTTATAGCCAAAATCTTCATAAACCCTCACGTAGTTTAACATTTGTTAATAGAGAGAGAGAGAGAACATTTTTTAAAAAAAATTTAGACATTAATGCAAACAAACTTTTAATCAAATGTTTTACCAAACATGTGTTTTCTTCCAACAAAACTACACCATAACTATAGCCATCAATGTTGTAAAAAAAACGAGTTGACTCTTAAAATTTTATGATTTTACGAGTCAACATGTATCTACGTGTCAAATCGAATTAAAACTCGAACTAGTAAAATCGGTTAAACTCAGTAAAATCGGACTGATTTTACAAGTTTGAAAAATATATAAAATTGTGCATTCTGGTAATATGTACCTTAACATTTTTATTGTTTTAAATTTATATCTTGCAAAACTTGTGCAATATGATAATCAAGTACTTGATTTTGACTATAATTATTATATTTTTTTTTAATAATACAAGTTATTTGTGGATTTCATTTCCTTAAAATTAAAATACCTACTCATTCTTCACAATTTCTTATGTACTATTAACATATCAATTGATATATTATTCTGTTTTAGCTGGAAAATATATAGAATAGAAGTTGTAAATTGACATGCTTGACCCAGAGTAATTAATGTTAAATAATTTATCAAAATTTAAAGGAACTCGTTTATTATAAATGACGAAGTAAGTGGGTCGATTTGTCAAAAAAATAGAAAAATCAATGTGAATAAAATAAAGATATTTGAATTTTTTTATTGTTTATTTTAATTATATTATATTATTAATTACTACTTGATTGAAATTGTTAATATATAATTAATTAAAATATTTTATTTATAATTTTATCATTTAAATTTACGATTCCAACGAGTTTATATTATATATTTTATCTACATGTAAAATAAAAACGTCGCAATTATATCCTTTCATTACCGACAAACTAAGGATTAAGAAGTTAACCACGAGCTTTGACTTAATTTTAAAAGCTGAAATATCGTCTTTCACTGGTACTACCCAGATTGACGTCATTTTTGGGTCTTGCCCAAGTAATCATGTTTCGAACATATAAACCAATGAGGAACTGACACGATGGCAACGTGAACAATGGCGATCACACTTTAATCCCAGTGTCCCCTTTCACAGTAAACTCTGTTTCCTCTCCTATCTCTCTGCTGTTCTCATAAACCGAAACGACGAGTAGCCCTCCCTCTCTCCCGCCGTAACCATGGTTCTCGAGGTAACCCTCGAAGAAAAACCCAAAATATCTCTCAAATCAAACCAATTAAGGATTCTTTGTTATTGTCATTAATTTCAAATGTTTAATTACAGGCAACAATGATTTGTATCGATAATTCAGAGTGGATGCGAAATGGTGATTACTCTCCGTCAAGATTTCAAGCTCTATCAGATGCTGTTAATCTCATTTGTGGAGCTAAAACTCAGGTTTCCTTTTCTCACTTCAAAAGTTCTAAGCTTAACGATATAATTAAGAATTCTTGAGCTTTTTAGTAGGTTATTTTTTGTGGGTTTATGTAGAAAAATCTTGACTTCAGTAGTTATGGCATATCCAGAAAGTATTAACACCAGTAGTAACTCTAGTAGCTGATTTTCTTGGGGGGTTTAAGTGAGGATTCCAAGGTTTCTGTCAGTTGTTCTTTTGGGGGTTTAAGAGGATTCCAAGGTTTCTGCCAGTTGTTCTTCTGGGGGTGTAAGAGGATTTCAAGATTTCTGTATTAAAAAAACCTTAGACGTACTTTGTGGTATGGAATGCGGATTTCAAGATTTGTGTTAATGTTGCTTAACTTGTTTTGAAAATATGGTTTTCGGGTTTGAAAAAGGAATTTTTTTTTTTGCTGATTTATTTTTATGTGATTGGAACTAGTGTGTGTGATCTTTGCGGTTTAAGAAAGATTTTTGAATGGATGTGTTGGGTTTATGTTTTGCAGTCGAATCCAGAGAACACGGTTGGAATTCTTACAATGGCTGGAAAAGGGGTTCGTGTTTTGGTTACACCTACTAGTGACCTTGGCAAGATCTTAGCTTGCATGCATGGTTAGTTTATATCTGCTTGAATTTGCTTGGATAAGGTCGTTATTAGTTAATTTTGTGCTACTAGTTAGTGTTTTGGTATCAAATTTAGTGCTTATTATAGGTAATGAGAAACTACATCAAGAAATACCTAAAGTATTGTATATTACACGGCTCTTTTGCAAGTGTGGATCAAGTATTCTAATTAGGCAGATAATAAACGTTGAGCTTGGGTGGACAAAATTTGTTTCCTAGAATCAATCCCCTTATTAGTCAAGGATTTTTTATGTGGTTACTTCTGAAGATGTGATTCATGAAGGCTTAATGGGGTAGGAGGGAACTCCTCAATTATTTTAGGTTCGGATCAAGAGAATAAGCATGCTCTTAGTCATGCACATATAATCATCTCATCTTACAGTAATTCAATATTGATTTTTGCACAATTGACATGCATGAAACCATATTTTTGCCACTGATGAGGCCAACTGCTCAGCTAATGGCAAGAATGGGTGCCGAGGACAAATAAGGGGAGACCTATACTTTGTTGGCGTTTTGTTTTTGTTTTTCTTCATCTTACCTCCTGCATCATATATTTGCTCCTCTCTGGTGCCCTCCTTTTTACCTTGAAGGATGAATGGTTGAGGCTGTTTGCTTAAGGTAACCTTGTGAAGTGCAGTAGTGACTCATGTTTGTAGCTGAGAACACACAGTTTTATAGGACTAGCACAAAGCTTTCTTTGACCTGGTGGCAGTATTTTGTTGTCAGTTCATTCTACTCTCATGTACACTCTAACCGATTGGTGTTTCTCCTAGAAGTAATTTCTGAAGTATTAATTCTCTGTTATCCTTTACTTGGATGTCATTGTTTAAATTCATCCAAACATGTCAGGGTTTCTTTTTAAAAAAAAAATTGAAGGAAGCTTGAAGTAAATATTTATGATCAGGTAAAAAGATCCAAAGGACTTGGCTAAGATATTGGAAAAAACATTTTACATGGTTATATGTGCCCATTGATATGATCATAGTTGTAAGAGTTGTAAGAATTAAGACACCAAAATTAGTCTGGAGACAATGCTAAAACCTGTTTAGGACCTTGGTGCCCTAGTAAATGCCAAAAGTACATCCCACATACAATATCTTTTACTTGGTCACTTTTGAAGTTTCTAATACAAATCTTTCAGCTGAATAGTTTCATGAGTATCACTTTCAGTTTTTGCATCTTAATGTCTAGAGCTATATTGAACCATATGTTCTCTCAATTTAGGTCTAGAAATAGGTGGTGAGGTGAACTTGGTTGCTGGTATACAGGTGGCTCAATTGGCTCTCAAGCATCGTCAAAATAAAAAGCAGCAACAAAGGATTATTGTCTTTGTTGGAAGGTATGTTTCCTAGTGCCTTCTGGTGTCTCTCGCAATCCATTATTTTCCAGTGTTCACAATATTATCAAAACAAAATTGGTCTTTACAGTCCCATCAAACAAGACAAGAAGGTATTGGAGATGATTGGAAGAAAGTTGAAAAAGAATAATGTAGCACTTGATATTGTTGATTTCGGTGAAGAAGGTGATGGGAAGGCAGAGAAACTGGAAGCACTTCGTGCTGCTGTGAACAGTAATGACACCAGCCATATTGTTCATGTCCCCCCTGGTCCAAGTGCTCTTTCTGATGTGCTTATAAAGTAAGGATTCAATCTTCCTTGCTTCTTTTTTTGTTCAATGTCAAGTAAACTTACATTATTGTCCACACGGCAACAATGATCGACTCATTGTTTGTCTGATTAGTGCTTTTTTCCTCCTTGTTGAATGTCAGTACACCTATCTTCACTGGGGATGGGGAAGGTGGGAGTGGTTTTGCTGCTGCAGCAGCAGCTGCCGCCGCTGATGGTGTCTCTGGTTTTGAGTTTGGGGTGGATCCCAATCTTGATCCTGAACTGGCGCTTGCTCTTAGAGTTTCAATGGAAGAGGAGAGGGCCAGGCAAGAAGCAGCTGCTAAAACGGCAGCGGAGGAGGCTTCTAAAGAAGAAAAAGCAAGAGAACAACCATCTAGCTCACAGGATGCAACAATGACTGAAAATAACAGTGTCGCAGCTCCTGATGCTTACAATAAAAAAAATGAGTTAATGGTTGGTGTGATTTTTTCTCTCAACCTTTAATGCTGCTTACTTCTGATTGCGGTGTTGAGCACTTGATTTATGCACTTGTTACTTCGATGTGCTTGTTAGTTAATGGCTTTGATTATACATGGTTTCTAAACTACTGCTTGCGTCATTTTATTCTGGCATCTTCCTATCTGACTTGACATGTGGGGCTCTTCTTGAATCCATGACCTATTAGACTAAGCTTACGCGGGGCTCTTTGAATTCTTAATGTATTAAACTTGTTACCTTCTGGATAAATGTGTATTAAACTTGTTAACTCTGGATAAATATGTGATGCAGGAGGAATTTTAGGGGAAGTTATTTGTTTCCTTAATTATTTTTATTTCTATATAGTTTAGGAAAATATTTTCCTTTATGGTGTTTTTATTCTTCCTATTTAGTTTAGGAATTTTATTTTCCTTAGATATTTTTTTCTTATTGAGTTTAGGTCTAGAACTAGTATAAATAGGGTTGTTTAGTTAGTATTTCAGGGGATTGCTAATAAAATTTTGAATTAGGATTTGTATGTGGTGACACCATTCGGCATAATTCTGTGTTGCTTGTGTTCGCTCTTTCTTGTGTTGTTTTTTGTGCATCAATATGATGATTGTAAATGGAGGAGAGCTTTGCATTTCTTATGGTCTTGTATTGTTGCAAGAACAGATGGGAGTGCTGCTTCTTTCTTGTTAAAATCTGGTCATAACTCAATGTCTTCCTATCATTTCTTTGGTTGTTTTTGCCATCTTTATTGCTTGCTGATGCTTGATTACTGGCATGGGCATAATCAACCTGCTCTATGTGCACTAACTTCTAATTGATAACAGGATGAGGAGAATTCTCTGCTACAGCAGGCTCTTGCAGTGTCGATGGATAGCCCTGGCTCTAGTCATGATGTGAGAGATATGGATATGTCTGAGGCAACCACGGATGACCCAAAGTTGGCACCAGGTGAGCCCTTGTACTCAATGGAGCAATTTTATTGTTTATGGATAGGTGAATGTATTTTCTGCTTTATTTATGGCAAGGAACTAGATGAAACTATTCAATGCTCAAATTTGTTTCTTTATTCATTCATGTTAAGTGCCTGGTCTCTGCTGCTTGCAGCTCTTCAATTACCTATGCAGGACAGTTCAAGGGATTCATCAAGCCAGATGGATATAAGTAAATTGTTGGCTAATCAATCTTTTGTGTCCTCCATCCTAGCATCAGTATGTCTTCTTCAATTTGCTAATTATTATTTTCATCTTTATCCAGCAACAAAATGGGAAAATATCTCAATTTGGTGATACCTAATTAGTTCATTGTTTCTGCAGCTTCCAGGCGTTGATCCAAACAATCCTTCAGTTAAAGATTTGCTTGCTTCCATGCAAAGCCAATCCAAGGTGAATTCATTGAACTTTCAGGTTAACAGATTTTTATAACGACTTCAATGGGCAGCGCATACTCAGGCTAATTTGACAATTTCTCTGCTAAAAATCTTTTTTAATTACATGCTTCTACATTCATGAGCTTGTTAAATAATTCTACCCCTAGATCTCTATGTGCAGCAGTCTAGATGCAACTCCACAAGGAATAGGGACTTAACTTGGAAACAGCTTCTAAATTTTCACCAGCCTTATTAATAATGCAATTTCTAGAGCCCAATTTATAGAATTATGGAAAAATGAAAATGTTATTCAACATACACTTGCTTTCCGTTTTCTAAGATTAAGGATGTACTGGCATGCTAATTGAGCTCCAAGGCAACCTAGTTCTGTTCTACATTGCTATTGAACTAGACCTTTTGCACGCAATTTGTTCATCTTAATCTTTTGCACTTAATCCAAACAATTTTTTCATCTTATCTAAACCTAAATTCAATCGATGTTTAGAGACATCATGCCAAGTTAAATTAATAATCCTTTTTTACTTGCAAAGCATGTTTTAGATGGCAAAGACAGAAAATAATACCCAACTTTATCTTGATGACTCAGATCCCCTCCTCTACTAAATTCCATCATATTATTTGAACTTATCTAAACTACCAGAAACTTAAGTTCAATCTGAGCTAGTAACATGTTGCAACAATCAATGGTGCTATCACGCTTTCCATACTCTACCATATAGACCAGGTGCTCTTCATCTCATTGCTTCCTAACCATACCAAGCCCAATCATCAGGGACAGCAGATGCGAGAAAACTTTTACCCAAACATCAAAGACCAGCCAGCAGATCCGACATTAAACGAAAGCAAAATTATTCAAAAAATTGTCTGTTGTTAATATAAAGTAAGAATTTTTTGTTATTTAGGAAGGCATGGTGGGCCTCGTACATAATGACATAAGTGTGTTTGGTAATGCGATGCATAATGCTTTTCATAAGTATTTTTTAATTGAAAATATATCAAAATGATATTTTTTTTTATTTTTAACGTTACCACAGTATTGTGGTATAAGATATTTTTTAAAGGTACTTTGTGCATGGAAATATATTAAAATAATTTTTTTTAGATTTTTTTTATTTTTAATATTAGCAAATCAAAATCATTGAAAAGCACAAAATTAAAAAGCACAAAAAAAAAGGCTTCAATCAATTGATGTTAAACTTTCAAAACACACTGTAAAAAATGCAAATGCTAATTAGGCTTTTAAATAAGTTGAACCATAAAAACAAACTCTCCTGCGCTATCACTCTAATTTTCTAAGAATCATGGAGCACGGAAAATAAACTGCGATCAAACATGTTCTTACACCTTTTTCTTTTTCATGTTTTCAAGATAAAACGTTGAGCTGGTAAACATGCTTTCCAAGTTTTTCTCCCCTGCAAAGCTTGATGGAAAAAGCGCTTCTCTACGTAACATATTTTCCAATTAAATGTGATGATTTTCTAATAGCATGACTTGTCGTCTTTTGACTTTTCACCTGCCGTCCAAGTCTGATTGAAAAGTGTGATCAATATAGATTTGTTTCTTTCTCATTTAAAGTAAAAAATGTGATGACATTTTTATGATACCAATGTTTTCTAATAGCATTTGTATTTTTGTTTGCCCCATTTGTATGTTTTGTAGCCCCAAGAGAAGAAGGATGAAGACAAACAGCCAAAGGAGGAGAAGTGATTTTTCTATATTGCTTTCTCATGCCAGGTTCTAGTCTCCGAATTTACCCATTTCAGGATCTGTTGTCAGCTTGTGGAGAGATGCTTCCATTATTAAGGGCATTAAACCGGTCTCTTAAGGCTTTAAGGGCATTAAACCGGTCTATTAAAGCTTGCCAGTCATCAAGCTTTCTAGCTGACTTTTAAAGGTCCGAAAGCTCGTCATTCTGGTTGTGTACATGCATGTTTTCATTATACGGTTTAATCTTGAGAGGGCACTAGAAGGACAGACATTATACGATTGCCAAAGAACATCGAAATGTTCTTTCTATTGTTTCATTGTCCAAATGAAGGAAACTGTAATTTGTATCTGATGTTGTTTCGTTCTTTCGCATAATGATATGGGGTGCATGCTGTACTCTCTCTCTCTCTCTCTCTCTCTCACACACACACACACACACACACACACACACACACACACACACTCTTTTTCCCTAGGGTTCCATTCTAATTGTCAGCATTGAGCGTTTCCATATGTTCTGTCTGAATGAAATTTGAAAATGGTCTTGAAAAATATTGCAGCGGGGTGGGGTCTTGCTTCATCAGGAGTATCATCCCTCTCCAGCCTCGTGGATTCTCTTAGGTTGTCGGTGCTACAGAGGTTCATTTGATATCTAACCAAAAATACTAAAAGACATCACTGATTTAGTATGAGTAATTTACTGTGATTCTAGACACGTTCCTATTCATTGGAGCAGTGTTTTTACTCCTTTACTTTTATGGCAAAAATGGTTATGCTTGCAATTAGGGGTACAATTATCTTTTTATAAGGATGCATTAGTCATTGCAAAATTTATCGGAGCCAAAATGATCTAGACATGTTTCTTTTGGTATAGTGTAATCACTGATTTGTCATTGAAAGCAAGAAAAATTAGGCTTCAGGAAAGGGGTTCTTCTATCTTTTGCAAAAACAAAAACAATGTGGTT
>Ga0325411_1000897_pt1 | contig 32201 bp, 17 predicted proteins | sample PopdelMetagenome_13_FD_206181 | JGI IMG/M metagenome (GOLD analysis project Ga0325411, IMG submission 206181) | Populus deltoides microbial communities from Bellville, Georgia, United States - Xylem-PdIQD-R4 | ecosystem: Host-associated > Plants > Phyllosphere > Stem > Wood/Secondary xylem...
TTATTTTTATTTATTTAATTTTGAGTATAAATTTTTATAAATGCCTTTGTCATCCATATAATGGATCCAAATAGCAATCAACGACATATTACCATGTAGTAAAAAAATTACAACATACAAGTGTTTTTACCGCTGCATCTACATGTATATTCAAAAAAGTTTTTTTTTTTTTTTTAAAAAAAGATTATTATGAGGTCATTGTGCTCCTATAATCTTCCAAATCCAGATAGATACAGGTACTCAATCATAATACTGTAAATGACTATCTCCAAGTGATTCAAAGTTTGCTGAAATTTCCAATAAATTTAAAAAAAAAAAAAACAAAGAGAAATTCAAAGAATCACCCAGGGTTCTTACTGGCAGAAATCAACAAGGAGAACTCGGTTCTGTCTCGGCCCTTCTGCTCCAAATTCTTATCGTCCTCCTCCAGCCATAACCTGCTATCCAACCCACTTCTAGTCCTATACATAAAAACAGCACACCCAGATTGTTCCTTAAAGAACCACTGATGCAAATCCCACATCATATCCACCATTAAACCATCCAAAAAAATTATCTGATTCCCCTCTAAAATTCCACCCTTAATCTCTTCACTTGAAAAGTCTTCTTGTCATCAATCCACGCAGACAATACAGGATTCTTTGATCCATCTTCTTGATCTCCACTACACTTGATCAGAATGTCATGAGTTGTCCCTGTATCACTGAATTGTGCCTTGGTTGAATACGTAGTCTTACCTGAAGAATGCTCACTTCGAGAAGCCAATGAGGGTCTGTCTCAATGGTGCCGATTTTTTCTTCAAACATTTTGTGCTGATTTCTTCATTATCAATATCTCCAAGGACTAGACCCAATTCTGAGTCCACCAAAACAACAACGTAAAACCCTCTGATGGGCTCAGGTCCTGCATCTAAACAAGCAGCAGAAACACCTCAAAAGATTTCAATCTTTAAATTACAAGATTGAAATGTGCTGGTGCCTTTAATTTCTTGAAGCTGGTGGACGGAACCAGCACTGTTTCTTGAAGAAGAGGAAATACTGTCATCAATATTTATGTTAAGGCCTTCGAATATCAATTTGTTCCACCAAGTGAGGGTGATCAAGAGGTGCTTTTGAGTGGAGAGTTTCACTTTGTATATACAGAAAACTGTATCTTGGATCGAAGGGGTAAAGTTTGGGGAGAGGTAGGCATGGTTTGAAGGGCCTGAGCAATACGAATCAGATACTTTGATGGCATGTTCGCTGTAACAAGTTCCTATACTCCTCATTGATGATAAGTTGAAGATATTTTTCCTTTGTTTTCGTATGGCTCATTATGTCTATAGGGTTGGAACTTGGAGGTAGGGTGGGGTGTTCGAGAGTGGAAGGTACCCTTCCTTGCCGATGATGTAAGAAATTGGAATGTTTAATGTGGTTTCACAAACCTCGTAGCCTGTGGTAATGAAGAGAAGAGGAAGATTGAAGGTGACAAAAGAAGGGTAATCTTCTGTGTTTCCCATGTTAATTCCTACCATATTTGAAGGCAAAGCAACTAAATTAGAAACCAGCCTTTCTGGATACTAAAATATAAAGCATAAATCTCCTTTATAAAACTTGAAAGGGGAGACCAAGAACTTATTTCTCTGATTCTTATGACAGTTCATTGGCACTAATTATAAGAGAATTAATGATATTCATTCTTAAGCTGCTAGAGTTGACTTGGCTTACAATATAGTAAAAATCAAACATATTAAACAAAACCCTTCAATTTCAATACAAAGTAACTTAGTGAGATGCTCTCTAGCGAGACAGCAACAGAGCCAAATTTTGAATAGGCAGATTTGTTGGCACGTTCCAATAAGAAAATCAAAGTGGATATGGCCGGAAAGCAACAAATGGAAGAAACATCATACAAAGGAGCTGATGGGGAGAGAAGGAGTGGGTTTAGCTATAAATATTATTTAATGGGGTCATCTTATTTGGATAATCTAAAGGAATGGAGGGGCATATATGGATGAATACAAATCAAAGGATGGGGATGAAGATGACTGCCGGCCGGTATTCAAATTGTTTGCAGAGGAAAAGAGATGAATAAGGGAACCTTGGAAACAGACTTCGATCATCTAGATCAGGGGACATAAAGTGGGATACACGTATCTCATGAAAAGGCTTAGAACGATGTTGAGGATCCAAGGAGATTATAGCTTGGTAGATCTGGGAAACAAAATTTTTTGGCTAAATTCTCATAGTCCGAAGATAAGGAATATCTGCTTTTTGGAGGACTCTGCATGGTCTCTTATCATTATTTGATAGTATACAAACATTGCGTTCAAACTTTGATCCATGTGGAGTGATTATTGAAAAGGTTGTAGTATGGGTCAAATTGCTGGATTTTTCTATATGTGAGCGTGTTTGGGAGTGTGGTTGTGGTTGTTTTTCAAAATGTTTTTCACTAGAAAATGCACCAAAATAATATTTTTTTATTTTTAAAAAATTATTTTTGACATCAACACACATTAAAATGATCTGAAAACACCAAAAAAAAATATTAATCTGAAGTAAAGAAAAAAAATAAAAAATTTTCAAATTTTTTCAAAAACACTTTTGAAACGCAAAAAATAAATATGGCCTTAATCATGGAATACGATGATAATTTTGTATTATGGAGAATTGGTGATCATATAAGGAAGATTTTAAAGTGGATCGTACTATATCTTTTAGCACGAGGGGTAACTATACTAGAATTTGTGTGGAGGTGGATCTGACGAAGCCATTGTTAACTAAATTCAAATTGCGTAGAAAAACTAGACATTATGTATGAAAAGCTTCATTTAATTTGTTTCTATTGTGGCTAATATGATCATAATAAAGAAACATGCCCCAATGCACGTCAAAATCATTAGGAGAGTAGGGAGGAGACAATCACTGAGAATGAGAGCAAAGATGATGATGATGATATGATACAGGGTATGGAGCAAGAAGGTGGTTGAGACTAGAGGTGGAAGAACAATTTGGGCAATGGATGATGACTACATGGAGATGACGAAGCAATGTTAAGAAAGCACCAGTCATGACAAATAATAACGGCCTTAATAAAAATCCCATAAATAACCAGACTATTTCCAAAACAAGTTTGACAAGTAAAGAAATTCTAAAATTATAGGATTTAATGTATTAAAGGAGTTGGACGTGAGGAATAATGAAGAAGATATGTTTATTATTTATAATAATACCAGAAGAAAATATTCAGATGAGGTGATTGTAAGAAAAGATACAAATGACGAGGTGGACTTCAAGAATAGAAATGGGCCTAAAAGAGGCCCAGGTAGTTAATTAGGTAATAAAATGGTTGTGTTACATGGGTTAAAGGGGTTTATTAAGAAGAAAGAGGCTAGCCCAAGGATTACTGAGGTGGGCTTGGGTAGTGATATTCTCTCCTTAGTAAATAATACTAGGGATAACAAAAATAATGGGAAATTTCATCAACAACATAAAAATAAACAGGTTATGGTTAATGATGAAGATTGGTCTATAATTATCATGTCCTTATCGATGGTTGATGAGATGCTTATAGGGGAGAGGTTTATTCAAATCCAAATGAGGTGTTTCAAGAACCAAGACCTCCTGAATCAAGTTATTAGGTAGGAATAAAGGTTGCGAAAGATAATTTAATTAAAGATGATGTTGAAGTAGTGCAGGGTGCGAGGGTAACGATGAAGGAGGATAAGCGAATGGGCACCTCTATACCAACTCCAAAATAAATGAGTATGATGATTCTAGTAATTCTTCTACAATTTATTAGTATGAATTTTCTATATTAGAATTATAGAGGGGCATGAAATGATAGGTTTTGTTCAATTGTTAATTATTTGAGGAGAGTTGTAAGGTTGATGTAATGACAATCATTGAGCCTAGAGTGAGTGGGGTAGTATTTGATAAAATAGCAGAGAAACTAGGGTTTAATGTAAGTTTTATCATTGAAGCTTAGGAGAGATCGAGAGGGATTTGGTTGTTATGGAATAAAAATAAAGTGGAGCTAGGTATTATGAAGTCTTCTCTATCTTATTCATGTTGTTGTGGATGAGAGGAAAAGGGATAGTCAGGTTTTTACAGCTGTTTATGTTAATTCAAATGAGGTTTTGAAAAAAGAATGTTTTGAGGAAATTAAACAGATGGCTAGTGGAATTTTTATGCCCTGGTTGTTATTAGGGGACTATAATGAAATTTTATCTATTTAAAGAGAAGGTAAAAGGGGTCCTTATTGATGTTAGGCATTGTTCTAGGTTTGAGAGATGGATGCAGACGTGTGATTTGATTAATTTGGGTTGTAGCAGGTCAAAATTTACTTAGAAAGGTCAAGAAATGAGTGGTTTTGGTAAGGTGTTTGAGAATAAGGGTTTTGGGAATATGCAATGACGTCTGAAGTTTCAAGATGCTTTTGTTAAGGTTCTGCTTAGAATTAAATCAGATCATCAAAGGCAGAGCAGACCTTTTATGTTTGAAACTGCGTATGTGAAACATTAGGAGTTTGAGGATTTTATTCAGAGTAAGTGACAGACTGATACGGGGTTTGTTCCAGCCCTAGATGAAATGACTAAACAGCTGAAGGATTGGAGTAATATGGTGTTTGGCACCATTTTCATATGAAAGAGGAGGGTGTTGAACAAGTTTGATAGGATTTAGAGAGCTATAATGGGGAGAAATAATATAGTTCTTTAGAATTTAGAGAATAAATTGGTAGGGGAGTATAATAGCATTCTTAGACAGAAGAAAATTCATTGGTATTAAAAATATAGATGCCAGCGGATATCCCATGGGGATTGCAATACTAAATATTTTCATACGAAGATGATGATTAGGAGACATAAAAATAGAATTAAAGCACCGAAGGATGAGGATAATATATGGGTGTGAGAGGAGGATAGTTTGAGGAATATGGTGGTGGGATAAAAGGCTATTTAGTAGAGAGGAAGAGGGAGCAAAGAAGGATGTTGTATGGGAAGTTTCCTGAGATTTTGCAGGACCAACTTGAGATGTTATCTATTTCAGTCTCTAATGAGGAAATCAAGAAGGGTATATTTGACACGAAGCCTTACAAGGCTCTGAGACCATATGGTTATCAACCATTCTTTTATCATGATCAATAAAGAATGATAAGATTAGCAATGTGCAATTTCATTTAAGATATTTCTTAAGGAAGAACTGATGTGGCAGTGATGAATCAATCTTAATTGGTATTAATACCAAAGGTACAGTCCCCTGAATACATGCATTAGTTTTGTCTAATTGGATTGTTCAATGTAACCTTTAAAATTGTGAGTAAGATTTTGGTTAATAGACTGAAGTCTCTAATGCCTCAGATAATTGATGTTTACCAAAACAGTTTTGTCCCTAGAAGATATATTAATGATAATATAATTATTGCCCATGAAATAATGCATTCTGTGAGAAAGATGAAGGGTAAGAAAGGTTTGATGAGTATAAAGGTGGACCTTAAGAAGGCTTATGATCAAGACTTTATAAAAAAAACTATGTTGGAAACCGGATTACCTAGAAGGATGGTGGACCTAATAATGGCTTGTATTGAGTCATCTACTTTGAGTGTGTTGTGGAATGGATGTCCTTTAGATAGTTTCAAACCTTTCAGGGGAATTAGGCAAGAAGACCCTTTGTCTCCATATATTTTTATGCTCTACTTGGAGAAATTATCCTAATTAATTCGAAAGGAGGTTGCAGATCACTCTTAGAAACCTTTCGGAATTAATAGAAATGAGATTGATATTTCTCACATGTGTTTTGCAGATGACATGTTGTTTATGGCTGAAACAAGTGAGGAACAAATGGAGAACATAATAGCTTGCCTTAACACTTTCTGTAAAGCTTCAGGTTAAAAGGTGAACACTAGCAAGACAACGGTTTACTTCTCAAAAAATATGTCAGCAACAATTTTTATACATATAAGCAGAAATAGTGGCTTTCAAAGAATTGACAATCTGGGGAAGTACTTAGGTGTACCTATTATTCACCAACGAATCACTAAGTAGACATACTGCTATTTGATTGAAAAGGTGCAGAAGAAGCTAGCAGGTTGCAAAGCAAACTATCTCTCTTTAGTAAAAAGTATTACTCTTTGTAAGCGTCTTCTAGCAATTATTCCTCTCTATACAATGCAATCAACAGTATTACCAAAAGAAATTTTCTACGATATAGAAAAGATATGTAGGAAATGTATTTAGGGATCAAAGGCAGGTAGAGGTAAAGTGTACTTTGTGAACTAGAAGACTGTGTGCAAACCTAAAAAGGTGGGTTAGAGTTAAAAAAAAGATGCATAAGATGAATGTCTTTTATGATAAAGCTGGCTTAGGGAGTGATGTATGAGAGTGATAGTCTTTGGGTGAAAGTATTGAGGGGAAAACATATCAAATCTAATGAGAGAGTTCCTTAGATTAATGCTAAGCAGAGATATTCAAGTTTATGGAAGACAATAACTGTTATTTGGAATCAAGTTAGTATGTTGGAGTGTAAGTGATACTCAGCTCTCTGTTGCAGTAACCTTTACCTTTCGACTTTGAAAGGGTACATAGGACAAGCTACACGAAGGAGGAAGAACAATTGAGCTTCTCAGCTCTCTGTTGCAGTAACAATTTTACCTTACTGCTGGTTAATTTCTTGGGTTTTGGTTAAGGATGTAATATATGAGTAAGGTCTTTTTCGAAATATTAGTTTCTTATTTATTTTTTTTTTAAAAAAAAAACATGATGGTTTATGTAATGGATGTATAACTAAAAATTTGTGTTTTATTTATTTGTCCGTATATATTTTATTGTCTCTTGAAGATGTAAATAACATAAGCATTAAATATATAAATACTATTATTTAAATTATAATGAAAGTAAAAACCAGTCTGAATAAATTATACTGAAGTCATGGACTCTTGGGATCGGTTGGTATAATTTCCTCTTCTTCTTTTTTTCAATTTCTTTTTCTATTTAAAAAATATAAAAATCCGAATTATCTGAATTGTTTAGAACCAAACAAAATAGGTTTCAAGAATTTTAGAATTTGTTTTTGGTCAATTCTTCTTTTTCGCAAAAAAATAGCAAACAGAAACAAATTCTCTATTTTTATTTTTAGAAATTTGAAAACATAAGAAAAAGAAAAGTGGGGATGATGCCAAACTAACTCCTACATTTATTATTATTTTTCTTAACAATATTCATCAATAATATATTATCCATATAAATTATTTTCCTTTAATATGATAGAATAAAATTAAAATATATGATGAGTAGTTATTAAAAAATATTAAACTTTAAAAAAAAAAAACAATAATCATTTGGATATAGATTATTGTTTTAAAACTCAATTTTAATTTGAATTTTAATAAACAAAAAAAGGTTATAAGAATACTCTCTCTTTTTTTTTTTTCTAGCAAAACAATAATTATATTCTAGCTTTTCTTATATTCTCATCCTTGATTTTCTTTTTTCAACAAGAGAGTCTCAAATTTGAACACATTGATTTTTTCGATTATTCTCTTATCTATTGCTCTCACAAGACGGTAACTCTTAAAGGAGGAGTGAAATTCCATAATTATTTAATTATTTAAAAATGTTAAGCTAAGATTAATTGGTTTGATGAATTCTTGAATTATTATTACTCAGCAATTAAAGGTTAGGAGGTGGTGCGAGGGACCAAATTGAAAACTATATAAAATGGAGGAACTACACGTTACCATCCTGAAATATGAGGTCTTAGCGCATGCCAAATCTCCTGCTCTCCCATGAGAAAATTCAAAACTAGATAGAAATCTTGGTAGGGTGGCATTAATGATGGTTGTGAATAATAATAATAATAATAATAAAATGAGTTAAAATAATTTGATGATATTGTGATTGGATTAAAGTTTTTATAGTTTTTTAAGGATTAAAAATATTTTTTAATAAATAAATTAAATTTAAAGGTTAATAATAAAAAAATTTATGTAAACCAATTTTTTTTTATAAAACATTTTATAAAAAACACAAATATAAAAAATTTAAAAAGATATTTTCTATAAACTATTTTCTTAAAAAAAAAAAAAAACTCCTAGAATTATACATCAAATTTCAAGGATCCTGCCTTATTTATCATGCCTGAACCACCCCCACCTCCTCCTGCCCATCAATCGTACGTAGTAGATCTGATCCATCCCTTGTTAGTCACCGTTTCAGAAAATTGCTTCTGCTCAACCATCATCCCATGAGCCGTAGCCCCCAGGAGGTTGCTTGCTGAGTAAAAGAGAAGGGGAAAACTAACAATTTCTCCTAAATTTGAGACTTGTCTACACAGATTCATTGTTATATAATAATTTTTTGTTTCAGCAAATTGATCTTGAGACTTTATCAATCCCAAATGCCAAATACCATGCATGTTTAATAATGGCTACCAATACATGAAAGTGTTAAATTCGCACACACTGCCAGAAGAAATGTGAAGAACTGTAGCAATTCTGAAAGTTGGAAAATGTACAAGGCTTTCTTCTTCTTCTTTTTTCCATTTTTTCAAGGATAAAACAACACAAATTCATTACAAGAGAGGCTCAAACTAGATGCGTGTCTTGTCCAAGACTGCTACTATAGATGCAAATCCAAACCTAATCCCTTATGATGGTCAACATCTTCTCTAGTGAATCCACTCATCGGAAAAACTTTAGAATGAAGCCCAACCTCACTGCCTACCAAACTCTTTCCGTCCAGACACCTTCCGTGAAAAGAAGCAGGCCCATTAAGATACGGGCCGCCACGCGGCATGCGTCCCGAATAGGACGTGTAAAACCAGGGAGAGGAATGGACATGTTCTTGCATCGCCGCCGCCATCGGAACCACCGCTGGATCAAGGAGGTGAGGTGGCGGTGGTGAAAACGTTGAGAACATAGAATTTGGTATGGTAACATATGAAGCTGCAGCCAAGCTGCGGGTGGCTTGCATCTGAGCACGTTTCAAAAGCCGTCTTTCTTTCTTGTGAGCGTTTTGGTGACCACCCAAGGCTTGAGAGTTTGCAAACTCACGACAACAGTATTGACACTCATATTTTCTACCTTCGGAAGATTGGAAATTAGTCTCTGATTCCTGTGACCCAGATGGAGATTTACTTGAATCTAAAGGCACTGTAGGGTTGTTGTTCTCCGAAATGTCGAAGCCAAAGAGTTTTAGGGTTGTGTTGTTGCTGGAGATAGTATTAGATTTTGCATGACAACCAAAATCCATGAGAGAAAAAGAGGGGGGCTGCCGACAGAAGAATTTGAAGGATGGAAACCAGTGATCCTAGGTGGGGTGCGTACACATGTGAGTTAGCACTACTTATAAAGGATAAACAAAAGGCTAAATTAAAAACAGTATATCTAGTACCACTTTCATGTAATCTGTAGAAAAAGAATTTGATCGAGAAGTTGAGACATGAAAAGAAAGGGAGATCTAGTTGGTTGCGAAAATCTGTAGGACAAGAGGAGGAGAAAGCAAGAGCTATTCAAGAAAATCCCCAGAGCAAGAAGAAAACTAGGACCTAACCCTAAATAGATTATTAATATAGCTTGCCCTGAAGTGCAGCATCAGTCGTATGATCGACAAACGACCATGTACCTGATCCCAATATATAAAAAATGATTAGGGTATTTAATTAACCATGCTAGACTGGATACATACAAATCTAACACCAGCTCTTAATGTATGGAAAAAGCATGTGTAAATACTAAGAAAACCATGTCGCTCATGTGTATTTTGCTAATCATACAGAGCACAATGGATGTATACTTAAATTAGTTTGAATCATCAAAAGTTCAAACACTTCACATCATATAAAGGGGTTAGATTAGAAAAATGAAACCTAACATGATTTGTTGGAGAGAAAGACTTTGTCTTAGAATGGAGGGTTTGATTGTCAAACAGGAAGAAAGGCTCCCATGTATAATTGATCGAGTGTGAATGATTAAGGGACCACCATGATAAATTATGCAGGCCTTAAATTCTGGATGTTTGCTTGATTGACGTTGAGATCTAAGCTTTGTTTATTCAGAGAAGATCTCCCGTATCTTACTAACTACCATGATTTCTTTCTTTCTTCCTTTTTTGGATTGAAGCTACCATGATTGATTATTATGGGATATTATTGCATAAATTCAGACTAATCAAGCTTGAAAGAAGCACAAATGCATGTGGACAGCTTGTATAAGACAATTAGAGTGATGAGATCAAGAGTCGGCTTAGCTTCACTCTCCTTTTGTTGACTGCATTTTCCGGGTTTTTGCAGCTATATATGTTACTCAAGGAACTAGGACTTGTGATCTTACACCAAAAAAGCAAACACCCATTTTGATTTCTTTTTTCAAAAATGAGTGTGCAAATAATTTGACTTTAAATTATTTCTTGTTGGTACTCACCACGCCATTTATTCGCTTAAAAGTAATGAGTCTCCCGTCATCTTTTCGATAGATTATAGCAGATATATTCTTCATCTAGTCAAAAACCTTAACGTATGCGATGCACGCATGTGATCTCCATGTTCTTTATTATCCTTTCACGAGAAATATTGTGCTTCTCCTACCAATAAATGCAAGCTCAGTTGAAGCCGAGATTTAATATATTCTTGTAAATATGACTTCTTAGATGTAGATTTATCATCTTACAAAGATTAATAATAACATTAAAAAATTTAAAATATTCTAGGATTGGACGTATCTTTTTCTTGTCACAGACCACACTGTCTCAAGATCAAATTAATAATAACGCTACCTTAGTCTACTTGGTTATTGGGATTGCTACCGCCATTATCTTTTAGATTCGAAAATTTAATTCAAAGGAGACTAGAAAAATAGTTCGATATGTCGATTTTCAATTTAAAATCTGATAGAGAAAATCCTAAAAGTTTGGATACAAAAACCCTTTTTTTGTGTCCAATTTTTTTTTATATTAAATGAATGAATTTAATGTACCAAAAAAATTAAATATTGAAAGTAATTTGGGTACCAAAGAGAATTTTTATAATATTTTATTAAATCTTTAGAATTTTGAATAATTGGTTTTGATCCAAGCTCACTCGGATTAAGATGCAAAATATCTAACATAATCGTGATATTAAGGTAAACACATTCGAAAGCAAATTAAATATTATTATAAAGCTTAATTATCAAACAACTTAATGTTGAAAAGACACAAACAAAAACCAAAAAACCAATAGAAAGAAATATGAGTCAACCCGGTTAATTAATTTGCAAACTACATGACTATGGAAATCGTGAAATCCTTGAACCATGTTCAATCAAGAAACTTAATTTCCAACCAATTTAATTTTAAATGATGAAATCATGAAAAGAAAATATCAATTTAGAAAACCTGCCAAAAAATAACAATAAAAAAAATAAGGATCAAATTTGATATGAAATAAATCAATTGAAAATGAAGTTGTAAACAAAATGACCGGAACAACCCAATAGAAAGGAAATGAAAAAAAAGTGCAAAAATTAATTTCCAATAAATTAAACGTTAAAGGTTGAAACTAAAATAATTTAATTCTAAAAAAAGGTAAAAAAAAAATCAATGTGCATTAACCTTTGAAACCAGTGACCTTGGTCCTAGACCTGAGATTAACCCCTTAGCAACAGAGAAAAATCATAGTTAACTTGAGTTATTCCATAAACCTCATTATCATAAGCACGAAATCAGGATAACCCGAAAGAAAGAAAAGGAAAAAAAAGGTATCTTTAAAAAAAAAGGGTAAAACAATATTTTAGAAAAGAAAAAAAACTCAAATCAGCTCGAGCACATTTTCTAAAACTGGTCTAATATCTAAAACTTACAACCCGTGAAATCCTTGAACCGGTTTTAATTAAAAACTTTAATTCCCAACCAATTTAATTTTGAATAATGAAATTATGAAAAAAAAATCAATTAAAAAAACTTGCCAAATAAAAAAAAATAGCAATAAAATGAATGAAAATCAAATTTGAAAGAAAAAAAACCTATGGAGGATGAAATTGTAAGGAAAAAAAACCTAAAAATGATCCTAAACAAAATAAATAGCAATAAAAAAATAGAAACCAAATTTGAAAGATGAAAAAAATGAAATGAGGGTGAAGTTGGAAAACAATTGTAATTTTATAGCTTATTAAACATAAAAAATAGTAATCAAAAGAATGAGGACCAAATCTAAAAGATTAAAAATTAAAAAGGGGTGAAATTAAAAAATATTTGTAATTTTATGGCTTATTCAAAATTTAAAAAAATAATAATTAAAAGAGCATTGACCAAATATGAAGGGAAAATAAATTGCAGGAGTTGATCTAATTTTTTAAAGGGATTAGAGTGAAATTCAAGGGGGGGGGGAGGAGAGAAAAATAAAGAAAAAACGGTTGTTGATGCCAAACCCGATTCACGTTATAGGCACACACTCTTTCATTATGTTAGAGGCGTCAAGACCTTTCAAACTTTGAACTGGAAGGCGATGTTTGGTGGTCGAAAGACCCCTCACATGCCGCTAAAATATGCGGGGGCTTTTCATACACTGGCGCGTGCTACGCACGCCCCAACAAGTTTTTTTAAATTATATTCAATATATATAGTTTACAGCAATGCCCCTGGATGCACTTGAAATTTATAATAAAACCAATGTAAAATGATTAAAAAAAACCTCTCAGGTGAGAGTTTTGTTGATTTTGCCTTTAAGGCAAGGTTGTCAATTTCGCTCTTTTCTATCCATAAAGGCCGGTATATCTCGTTTCAATTTAAAAAATAGAACAAACTAGAACAAATTTCATATCGCTTAGAATCTCGGCCTGTTTTGTAAATTCTGCCCAAATCCCAGCCAGAATGTTTCATTTTTTTGCTTTATATAATGTTTTTTTCCTTCATTTTTTTTAAAAATATATTGTCTAGTTTTACAGTATCAATCACATCTCTTAATCCGACTATTAGATCATGCTAAAATATTACGAGGAGTCTCCCGACATAGTTATATATCTTAGGTTGAAATATTTAGGTTATCGGAGTTTAGAAAAGTCTTGAGAGACTGTCAATGGCATTATCATAATTTTGTTTTGAAATATCATTGTCTTGTCCTTATATATTGAATTTTTCTCAATTTCAGCATTCAACAATAAATTTATTAATAATTAAGTTTTATAATTTGTTTTGATTTTGGGATTATTAAGATCTCATGATCGTGGTCAAAAATTTGAAAGGTTAGATTCAGGTCAATCCAATATGTTATCGTCTAAATATTTTTTTTTGTCAAACTATATTTTTACAAGTCATACGGGTTATCTTTTAACTCATCGAATCAATCAGGTTATATCAATTCAACTCTTATTTTTTTACTTGTGCTTGAAATTTGAATTGTGTAATTTCAAGTTAGTTTATCTTTATATTTAAATTGAAATAATATTTATTAAATAAATTTTTTGAATTATATATAAATAGTGGTTTGATTCTCGATGAACATTAATTTTCTTAGGAAAATTAGTTTTTCTCTGAAGCTACATAATTAATGGTATGGTTGCTCCTAATAAACTCTCCCCTTCGTGTGTCTTTTCTGAAGTGAAAAGCACATGGTATTTGTCTGATGTGCCTACTGCCTGGCTAGCTTGAAGGATCGATGTCCATGGTTTAAAGAGATAATTGCTAAATATTATAAGCAACAAGCCACCACCATAGCGTTTGTCTGGTGTGCCTACTGCCAAGCTAGCTGATAGGATGGACGTCGTTTGAAGAGATAATTACTAGTATTATATGCAATAAGTCATCGCCATTAGCATTCGTCTGACGTGCCTACTGCCCGGCTAGCTGATTGGATGTACGTCGTTTGAAGAGATAATTAATTGCTAGTATTATATGCAATAAGTCATGACTAATGAGCATGCTACTCACAACCCTATCATGCAAGTTTTTTTTTTTTACATCACCATCTTTTAACTCCACAGGCTTTTATAGATGTACGAAAATAATAATAATAATAATAATAATAATAATTATTGTTATTATTATTATTATTATTATATTAAGAAGAAATGGTATTTTCTTGTAAATATAGTATAATTATAAATTTTGCTAATTGTTTACTGTAACAGATGTAAATTTCATTTTTTTCTCTTTTTATAATTGATATTTTTATTATTTTATACTTGGCATATTTATCATTATTTTTTTTCTTATTTTTATCTTTTTCTTATATTTTTTACACTTTGAGTATTTATCATTATATGTTTGTCCTATTTATACCAATATTTTTGTTTTTATATATTTTTATTAACATATATGATCTTTAAATTAAAAAAAAAACATATTTTAAAAGCTTGTATATTTATTTATTTATTTATTCAAAAAACTTATTTTACCCGCAGCGAAATCATATGGATTTAAATAATAAAAGTATAATATATATGCAAGAATGTTGTAAATGGGAGTTGGTTAAATTTAAAAAAAAATTGTTTAAAATTAATTTTTTTATGTTTTTGAATTATTTTGGTGTGGTGATATCAAAAATATTTTTTAAATTAAAAATATTATTTTGATGAATTTCTGAACAAAAAATACTTTAAAAAATAACTACCATAACAGTTTTGATCAAGTATTGACATGCATCAAGATCACCAAAGTTTTAAATGATGGTAACTATGTTTCTAAATAAAAATAGAGTACATATAATCTTGAGGGTATAGTTTAATTGGTCAAGTTCTATGTTGGCTCCCTAGAAGTCACCAGTTCGAGTCTTACAAACCTCAGGGTCACCGGAGGCTTACATGGTCATTAACTTCAGGGCCCGTAGGATTAATCGAGGTGTGCGCAAACTAGCACGGACACCCATGTTAATAAAAAAAAATGGAATACATAATTATCAGTAATGATCACTTCATGTAATATGAAATGAATTATATACCATGAAAAAATTTATGATTTTTACCGTATAAAACATTCGTCTAATTAACTTATACACAAAAAAAAATAACTGGATGTTACAATAAATCACAGTCTTTGACAATTTTGTGTTGAGCTAAAGCACTGAATAATTCACCTGCTTCATTATCAACTGTGACTTGGAAATTAGGTCTTCGATTTTTCTCGTGATAGTATATGTCTCCCACCTAATCAGCAAAATACTCTTTTAGATGTCATTGTTCGGCTTTTCTTGTAGCACTTGATTGAACTTAAGCATATCTGTAACTACTGTTTATAGTTTTGGTATCAGTTATTTTTAAAATATTTTTATATAAATATATTAAAATATTTTTTTAAAAAATTATTTTTGATATCAACAAATCAAAATAATTTAAAAATATAAAAATAATTAAAACAAAAAAAATAAAATTATTAAAAACTTTGATAATTTTAGTTACAGAACATACCCGTAAACATACGAAGATTGCCCAAGTTACACAACATACATCTCCCACCTGCAAGTTATTGGTTCCTGCAAAACATTTTAGTTTGCTATGGAATTAATGTGACATGTATATATATTAAAAGGGCTTGATTTTTTTTATTGTAGTAATGAATAATAAAAAGCCAAGCTCTTTTTTATTTTTAGGTTTTTTTTAAAAAAATTTATTTCATTATTTATTATTGAGTTTGCTAGGTATAGAGTTTCATGGTTTGTTTTTATATAGAGTTATCACAGTCTCATAACTCGAATCATAAATTTTATGGGTTAGCTGTGTTGACTCGGATTATTTTTTATTTAAATTTTTTTTCAATTTCATCCTTCAACATATAATGTTTTTCAAATTGCTTTCTATGGAGTTATCTCAGTATTCTAATCCGGTTTTAGTAGGTTCACCTGAGTTGACTCGGGTTATTTTTTTGTCATTTTTTCAATTTTTTTTCAATTTAATTCTTCAAAATTATGTTGATTGGGAATTTTAATTTATAATTTTTTTATTTTCTTTTTATGTGATCATCGTAGTCTTATGACCCGGGTCGTGAGTTAGGCCGGTTGATTGAGGTTTTTTTTTGTCTTATTTTTAGTTTATTTTAAATTTCATCTTATAATATTGGTTTGATTAGTGATTGGGTTGAACAGTTTTTCTTTATTTGTTTTCTATAATGTTATCATGGTTTCATAATCTGGATAATAGATTTGACATGTTAAACCGAGTTGTTCAAAGTATATTTAATATGTTGTCGTTTCAATATTTATATTAAAAAAATATATGGTTTTGATTTTTTTAAAGTCAAATTGTATTTTTAACGGTCGTTCAAGTTGTTTTTAAATCTATCAAGTCAGGCATGCCATATAAAATCAATTCTTGTATGGTTTAATTTTTAATTTTTGTTAAAAAACACATTAACAACACATGAATATTTTTTTATATTAAAAGAATTTAATGTTACTTGTAGCGCAGTGCGGAAATGATCCAGTGATATACCAGTACAAATTTAAAATCCTCTTTATGTATTCAAAGTTCTTCAGAATTATTATAAATCATTAATTAATCTCTGTATCTCAGTTAATCAAGTTTGTTGATTGTTGCTGTTGCTTGCTTGAACATGTGTACATAAATAGTAGGTAAAATTAGGATCCAAGAACAAGGATTCTAGAACCATAAAGGCTGTGCCCACAGATGTAGTAGCGGTTCAAACAAATTAAGGTGGACTCAGCAAGAAAATTATATATATACACAATAATTAATAATAATATTTTTTTTTTACCAACAAGAAACACTTGGGATTATCTTAATAGAAACACTTCGACGGCACCCATGATTAAAATAATAAGTAACTTAATAACATAATTGCATTTATATCCAAGTATTGATCACACGTCCTGATTGATTGGGGATTTGTTATCTTATTAGAGAAGCTAAGAGCTAGGGTTTGAAAGCTAGGGTTTGAAATTTGGGAGCACTTGTCTCCAAACAATATATAATTAAGGTAGATGCAATGGTTGTGACATGCTTATAGTCTAAGTTGTTAGGACAGAAGGAACTGTAAGTTAACAAGGTTTGAAGTGTATGCCATTCGTACAAGAACTTTCCAACGACTACTTACATCGTTCTGAGTTCTCGGTTATTCCTGCTGCTTACATTTCTACAAAAGCCCGAGGCACAGCAGTACGTAGTTGTAAATTACGCCTGCATTGCGTACAATCATGGTATAAATTAATTATTTTTAGTGTTTTTAAATGATTTTAGTATACTGATATTAAAAATAAATTTTAAAAAATTAAAAAATATATATAATTTTAATATATTTATAAATCAAAAACACTTTAAAAATTAACATGTTCGATTTCTAAACCATACCAACTAAGAGGGATGATCCATGTAATTATTAACCATTTTGGTTTAATAAAAGTCAGGGTAAGAAACGTCACCCAAGAAAACCAAAATGTACTATTAAATTGGCGAGGACTTTTAAAGACTTGGTAGACTTTAATTATATGGATGATTCATAAGTTAATTGGGTTAATAAAGATTGCTTTAAAATAATATTATTTTAATATTTTATTTAAAAAATATTACTATGCCGTTTTATTTAAAAAAAGTTTAATAAGATTTTAACAAGGTTATATCAAGTCTAATTTGTTTAAATTTTTTTTCTAACACCTGATTCAGGCTAAAAATCAAGTTTGCGAGTCATAATGTTAATTTTATTAACATGAGCCATTTAGAAGGTTTGATCAATTTTTACTTTTATTTTTTTATACAATTTATTTACAATAAACCTATACAAAAATTTTATATGCGACAAATAATATAATAAGTTAGCATTTTTTAAATTTAATATGTTGAAAATATAATAAATTCATTCCATTTATATATAGTTGTAAAATGAATAAAAAAATTGTTGCCGGCATGGTAGTGATTCAATGAATTGCTAATTTTCTCAGGAAATTGCCTATGCCCTATAGACTAATAACTGGACGCCCACCAACCCTCTATTCCTTGTGTTGGCACTTTGAAAATTAAAATCATAACAAACTAATTAGGGTAATTGGCTCGATAACTGTGAACATGAACTCAAAACTTGAAAGCTATGGAAACGAAAAAGAAAAGGAAAAACAAAAATCAATGGATCAGAAGAAAACAAGGGATGGCCCTATCGAGCTGGTAATAAGGAGGGTGGTGGCCCAAGGCCTTATAAGAGAAAACACGGCAAGAAAACAGGGAAGAGATAATGGGCTAGCTTATTTGTTCTCTAACGAGCTCATACAGACTGTAGTTTCTCTCTAAAGTGTGCTTCTCTTTTAGAATTAAAGGATGTGAATTCTGTTTTGGTAAATATTTTATATTTTCAATTGAAATGAAATATTTTTGTTTTGAAATGTTTTGGTATGGTATTTTAAAGATGTACTGTTTATATATATATATATATAAAAGATAAATTAATTATAAATTATACAATACAAATACAATGTCAAACATATATAATTTTAAAATTTAAAATATTTCTAAATAGTTAAGATTAAATAGATCTTTAACTTAAAGTAATTCAACTTAAACAAAATATCAAAATATTATGAAAGTAAAATGTTTTAACATAAATATTTTAAATATAAAGTTAGGTCAATGTTATCAAGACTAATATAATCTAAAACATCCCTTGTTTTGCTCAAATTCCTACAAAGTATAAACATGAAAAAAACAACATGAATATAAACCATGTATATTAATGATAAATCTAATTTTAAAAAATTAATATCTTTGTTAATGAAAATAGTAATAATAATTTTTAATATTATTATTAATATCATTTTTATTGAAAATAACAATGAAAATGAGCTTTTTATACTTGGATGGTTTAATTAATTAAATTGAACAAAGTTCAATTTGATTCAATGGTTTTTTAATAGCGGAACGAAACATGTGGAATGAAACCGGAACGTTCCGGCCGAAATTTAACCAAAAAATCCGAAACAGACCGAGATTTAAAATGAGATGAAAATTGTTCTGTTTTGTTTCCTTTTTTGAGTTGGTATAGAATGTTTCGGCCATTCCAGACGAAACAGAATGGAATTGACAACCTTGGTTAGAATTGACAGCTCTATAGTGAAAATCTTATTCTAGGCAGTAGTCCAGTAGAGAAAAAAATATGTTTTCTTGAATTTTTATGAGTTAAGTTATATTTTTACTGGTCGTTCAGGTTATCTTTAAATTTATCAAGTTAGTCAAGTCACATTGGATCAACCTTTGTAGAGTTTAAGAGTTTTTTTTATTAGAAAAATATTAGTAACATTTGAATGTTTTTTTTTTTGCATGTTTTAAAAAAAATTTGATCTGACCCGCAGAGTAGCATGTATCAACGATCTAGTGATAATAAAAAGGGATAGTTACAAAATCCCTCATATAGTTTGATCTAAATTTCATTTTCCCTCCGTATTTTTATAAATCACACTTTACATCATGTACTTTATTTGTTCAATAACAATTTACATCTTCAACAATGCATTTTGTTTGAGTTTTTTGTTTGATCTAAAATGTAAAGTGTAATTTATAAAATAAAAAGGGTAAAATTTACATTAAAATATAGGGGAGTTTTTATAATTATTCCTAATAAAAAAAGAAGAATTAGATTAGCAATAGGAAAGAGAAAAACATGCAACTTTAACAACAACGAAAAAACTAAAAGAGGAAGGATGTTTTTTGACTTTGCCCCTCCTCACAAACCACTATTTAATGAAATAATGCTTCATGTGTTTTTTTTTTAATTTTTAATTTTATCATTTAATATTAATTTTATTATTTATTAGGTTATCTCACTGTCATTATATAAATCGTGGGTTAACCCGGTTAACTTGTTGTTTTTCTTTTTCTTAATTAACTTTCCCTTCAATTTTATTTTTTAATATTAGATTGATTGGGAATTAAGTTTCATGATTTATTTTATTTGCTTTCCATTATGTTATTTTAGCCTAGGAATACTGCTCAACGAGTTAACTCAGGTTGACTCGAGTTGTTTTTTTTATTTTTTTTTTCAATTTCATCATTAAACATTGGGTCAATTAAGAATTGAGCATCATAATCTATTCTGATTTACTTTATATGGGGATATCTTAGTATCATGATTAGGTTCGCGGTTTTTGGTATTTTAACCGCAGTTAAATTGAGCTGTTTTTTTTTCTAAGAGGTTATTTCGGTTTCATGACTTGGGTCACAGGTCCTTCAACAATAATTTTTTTTTACTGGGTTGTCCCTCTCTCATGACCCATGTCGCAAGTTTGACAGGTTAATTGAGTTAACTCATTTTTCCCCTTTTTTTAATTGACTTTTGTTTTTCCAGTTTCATAAATTAACATTGTGTTTGATTGAGATTTAAGTTTCATGATTTTGTTTTGGTTTGCTTTACATTAGGTTGTCTTGGTCTCATGAATCGGGAATAGTGCTTAACGGGTTAACCCGGGTTGACTTGGCTTATTTTTATGTCATTTTTTCAATTTTTTTTATATAAATTTCATTGTTCAATATTGGTTCCGACAATGTCAATTGAAAATCAAGCTTCATAATTTTTTTTAATTTGCTCTTTATAGGGTTATCTTAATGTTACGACTAGAGTTGTGAATTTGACAGGTTAACCAATGTTAAATCAAGTTATTTTTTTTTTATTTTCTTTCTATAATGTTATCTTGATCTCATGACTCAGATCATGAGTTTGGTGGATTATATTATGATGTTTTTTCATTGTTTTTTTTAATCTTATTCTTCAACATTGGACTAATTAGGATTTGGACTTTATTATTTGTTTTCTATGAGATTATCTTGATCTTATAACCCGGATCACGAGTTTGACATGTTAACTCGGGTCTTTTTTATGTCTTTTTTTTAATTTATATCTTTTCAATTTCATCCTTCAACGTTGGGATGATTAAGAATTACACTTCATAATTTGATTTGATTTACTTTCTATATGGTTATCATAGTTCTATAACCCAGGTCGCATATTTGACATGTTAACATGTGTTAACTTTAGTCAATCCAATATGTTGTTATCTTAATATTAAAAAATATATCATCTTGGAATATTAAACTATGGTTTTACAGGTCATTTGAGTTTTTTTTAACCAGAAAAGTCAACCAGGTCAACTCCTACATGATTTATTTTTTTTCCATTAGAAAAAAAATTAACAACTTCTAAATATTTTCTTATGTTCAAGAAAAAATTAATTTGACCCGCAATATAGCGTATATTAATGATCTAGTAGAACACTAAATGACTTTTTTGGCATTATAATCCAACAACATTTTTGAAAAGTTTTAAATTTTTTTTATCTTTGAATTGATATTTTTTTTAATAGCGTTTTTAAATAGTTTTAATATACTAATATTAAAAATAAAAAATACTTTAAAAAATAACTTCAAGATCACTCTACATTACCTATAATCTAAACTGTAGGGAAAAATACTATACAAGTCCACAATGTTTTTTTCATTTTCCTTATATTACTGATTACTTATAATCTAAAGTATGTGGGATGAACATTGTGCAATCGTATTATTCATCCCTTCATGTTTTACAATGGATGCACTATTTATTGTTTTTTTTTCTATAAATCTAAAGGGAAAATGTGTGAGGTGAACACTGTACAGCCGTACTATTCACCCTTTTATGTTTTACCATAGACAACATTGTTCACTTTTTTTTAGGTTTGCTATAAATTTAAGAGGAAAAAAATATTAAATCCTGTTGAGTTCATGGTCTGGATTCACCCTAAATAAACTAAAGCATGTGGGATGAACACTGTGCAGATGCATTATTCACCCCCTCATGTTTTACCGTGGACAACACTAATTATTTTTTTTTATAAGATTTTGCTATAAATTTCAGGGGAAAATATATGAGGTGAACACTGTGCAGCTGCACTGTTCATTACCTTATGTTTTACCGTTGATGAAATTGTTTACTTTTTTTTGGTTTATAAATTTAAGGGGAAAAAAATTTTAAACTCGATTGAGTTCATGGTCCGGGTTCACCCCATAAATTTTACAGTGGACGAAATTGTTCACTTTTTTTTTTGTTCAAGAAAAATATTTCTTTTTTTTTCTATTTTTTTAAATTAATCTTAATCTTTTTTTATTTATATTTAGATTAATATCTCTTCTCTCTTTTATTTTATTTAGAAAGTTTATTTGAAATGACAATTATTTTTTAATTAGCATTTAGTTTTTGAGGATATTTTTCTATTAATCTATATTTTTTAATATTTTATATGAATGAATTTTATTTTTGAAAACAAAAATAATGTATTTTAAAATAATATTTCTAATATGTGTAACGTTATATATTATGTTTTATTTTATTTTATTTAATCAATTTAATATGTGTTTCTATTTTTATTATTGCTTGATTAAATTAAAAAATTATTTTAATTAATAAATTTAGCAAATATAACCGCGTAAATATCACATCTTATGAAATTAAATATCTTGATCTACATCTATGTTTTGATTTTTAATTTTTAATTTTTAATTATTATTTATGATTTTTTTTATTAACATATATAATTCTCAATTTATTTGAGAACAAGTATAAATTTTTGATTTTTATTTAGATTTTTTTAAATACAAAAATATATTGAAAAAGTTTATATATAATGTTTTTTGTTAAAAAAAAAAAATAGTAAAATATCTAGTCAAGTTATAAATGGAGTGACAGGAGGGAACAGGAAACGCAAGTACCTGCGTGTCCTCACGTGCAAACACCTGGACCCACCAGCGACCCCTCCAACGCTGCCCAAAAATCTGATCCAAAATCCACTCGTCGTCATCCTCTTTCCCATATCTGATACATTTTTAATCACTGTCATTTATATTTTTTTTTTTAAAAAGGGCAAATGGTTGGTTACTGCCTGTGAAAAAAAACGATCATGGCTATTTATTGAATTCCAAATATATGTATATATATTATTAACTTTATTCGTGTAGTAAATTTAAAATTTTATTTGTGTATGGCACTGCGGTTTTTTCCTATAATATCATATCATCTATCATGAGCACCGCATCAACAATTTTTAAATATGTTAATGGAAGTTTGAATAATACACTAATAATTTTATCTGATTTTCAAAATGTCTAATATTTATGATTTAAATGAAGTGAAGTGAATTGATTTGAATCTAATTTGGATTAATTTTGTGAATAATGATATGATATGATGTTCCTTTGAATTTGTGAAAAAAAAAATATTAATGGAAGAAAAAAAAAGGAAGAAAGAGAATCGAATTCTCCACCAACCTTGTTCTCCTTGTACTAAGCAAATAACGGAATTTCCAAAGCCTTCCTCTCTCTTATATTCATCTATACAGAGAAAAAAGAAGAAGAAGAAGCAAGCTTCAGTGGTCTTTACTCATCAGTGATCATATCATAGCCTTAAAGTGTGTCTCTCTCTATCTCTCTGCATTTGCAGCTTCTGCTCCTTTTTATTGTTTTTTATTGGTTTTTTAGTGTGTTTATTTATTGACTTTTGTGTGATTGAATTTTCAAAATCAGAATTACTTAATTAAGATGCAAGCAGCGGTAATGTATGGAGGAGTCGTCGTCAAAGGTAGCGTTAACAGCAATTCTACAAGCCTAGCAGTTTCCTTTTCCAGAGCTCAAAAAGGCCGGAAGCAGAAGCAACTCTCATCCTCCATTGATTTCAGCAACACAAACTGTCAGCTACTATCTTCTTCTTCTTCTTGCATGCCTCACCGCACCTCTTGTTTCGGATTGCGTCTCGATTCGTTCTCCTCTATGGGAACCGAACTCACTCGCTCCTCTCTCTTCCGCTCCCGCCCCATCGTCAAAGCTCTCGCTTCTGGTTCGTCCGGTTCATTTTTCTTTATTTATTCGTGAAGTTGCGTGTTTGATTTTGATTTGAAAACTTTTAGGAGGAGGAGGAGAGGGAGATGTGGAAGAAGGTAGGCCAATAAAATCGGTTGAGCACGTTAATTATGTTGTACCGCCGCAGCAGCAGCAGGGGAAAGCTTCGACCGGGACGGTTTTTCCGTTTGTTGGAGTTGCTTGTTTAGGGGCTACTTTGTTTGGTTATCATTTAGGGTAATTGCTTGTTATTAGTTTTCATTTTCTTTCCTTTTCAATTGCATTGGTTTTTTATTTATTGGTTTTGGATGATGATGATGATTCAGGGTGGTGAATGGTTCTCTTGAGTATCTTGCTAAGGATCTTGGGATTGTCGAAAACACGGCCTTACAAGGCAAGGAATTGTTTGTTAATTCATCAATGGAATTTTGTTTGTTGGTAATTTGCCGGTAGAATGTGTTGATTACTTGAGTTCAATTCAGGAAAACAGAGAATGTGTTGATTACTTCAGTTTAATTTAATGAAACAGAGAATGTCATTTGCGAAACTAGTATAAACAGAGATCTATTTGGTTCTTTAGTATGTTTATATTTTTCTTAGACTTTATAGTGTTTTTGTTAATTTAATTGGCATTGCTGGGTAGTTTATAATCTCAGCATTCAAATGATTGAGCAGGATGGGTTGTTAGCACACTGCTTGCTGGTGCTACTGTTGGTTCATTTACTGGAGGATCATTGGCTGATAAGTTTGGAAGAACAAGGACATTTCAGTTGGATGCAATTCCACTTACAATTGGAGCATTGCTTTGGTTTTCCCTTTATCTTGTGTTTTTGGCTTTTTTTTTTAATTTTTTTTTATCATGCTTTTGCAAAAGCTTATGTTTTAAAAAAATTCCAGTGCTACTGCCCAGAGCGTACATACTATGATAATTGGGCGTCTTCTTGCTGGTATAGGAATTGGCATTTCTTCTGCTATCGTGCCACTTTACATATCTGAGGTTGTTGCTTATCTCATTTTAATAAGGTCACTGCGAGTGAGTATGGTTTTTCAAGAGCTAATCTGTTGTTGCTTATTTTTTTGGTCAGATCTCACCAACTGAAATCCGTGGTGCACTGGGGTCTATAAACCAACTTTTTATATGTATTGGGATCCTTTTGGCTTTGGTGGCTGGATTACCATTGGCCGGAAATCCTATATGGTATGTTTTATGTGCTTTCTTTAATGATTGTGTATGTGATTGCTATGCTTAATCAACATGAAGAAAGAAATAAGCATTTTAAATAAACCATATGGTAATTATATGCGTGACGATATAAGCAACAATGCTTCTGGTAATGCTGCTTCAAGAATCTTTTCTTCCATGTCCACAAGAAAAGTTTTTGGATTGTATGAGTGGAAGCTATTGATGACAGACTTCGAAGATGGAGCAACAAAACTTTAGCTGTATAGATTTGTCATACTGGTGCTAAATTGAAGCAGTAAATAATTATCTAGCAAGTTCGTCCATGCAAGGATGGCAAGGTCCTGGAAAGTGTCGTTAGTAATGCTTTGTACAGCTGAAAAGAGCAATGAAAGAATGTTAAAATCAGGAGCTGCCCATGCTTAACTTTTTTTAATTGTTAATTTTTATCTCACAACTCCTGGCAGCCCAATCATTGATTTTCTCATCTGTGTTGTTTTAAGATAATTCCTCTGTGAGTTGAGGTTGGAATATCCTTTGCATATTCCCACTTGTATTTATTTATTTATTAATATTTTCATCAGTTATTAAACTTTGATCTAGGCAAATACAATTAGATAACTGCATCCAAATTTAGAGAGAAATTAATCACATTTTTTCTGAGTGTGCCTTTTACATGTGCGCACAAATATTCTGTGTAACACCATTTCTTTTAATTTGTCATTCGGTGAAATGAACTGAAATAAAAAGGAATAGATGCTGCAAATGATGTGAGATCCTAGGGCATTTTTCCTATTGAAAAAAAAAAAAAAAACCAGAACTGAGCATTTCTATCACAAGTAAAGAGCTCAAGAAATGCTTTCAGCAAAAACCAAATGCCCTCATGATTTGCATTGAAAATTCCTTGATCCTGGAAATTTAACATTGCAAAGATTTCAAGTGAACATATTTTAAAGGTTACAATTTCTTTTAGTTTTATATTATGATGTCGTCTTAGCTAACTCCAACTAGCCATTCTAGCAATGGCCAATTGCACATTGAGTTTGCTCAGACTCTTTTTAAGAGCATTCAAGTATGCCACATAAATTTGGATGGAACCTTGTCAGAAAGTCTTAAATCTTTGCTTTAGTTTTGTGTAGCATTGAGGAATACATTGTAACCAATCGAAATCAGTGCTCTTGTGTTATTGCCAGAAAATGTAATCGTAAACTTTGATCTCATTAGCATTCCAGATAGAATAGTTCATCTACCTGATACACTTTTTGCAAAATTGAAGTTGTCATGTCAAAAGAACACATGATTTTTGCACAATTGATCGATGAAAATAAATCGAGTGGCACTAAGTTAAAGTTTTGGTGTTCATTTTTTCTTGAATGGCTATTAAAAAGCTCTTTACTGGAAATCATGTTTTTCATGAATAATCTTTCCTTTCTTAGCCATTTACTTTGAGTCTATTTATACGCCTCCTTCAGGTGGAGGACAATGTTTGGCATTTCAGCTGTCCCTGCTGTTCTATTGGCTTTGGGAATGGCATTTTCTCCAGAAAGTCCACGGTGGCTTTTTCAGGTTTAGTTGTATTTAATCTCATGTCATTGAGGCCATTGTATATTTATTTATGTTGTGATATAGTTGTAATTGCATATGTTTTTAATCTAAATTAATCATTCATTAAGAAGATATTGATAAACTTCTTTATCTTGCAGCAAGGAAAATTTTCTGAAGCTGAAAAGTCCATAAAGACACTTAACGGAAAAGAAAGAGTTGCTGATGTCATGACTGACTTATCTGTGGGTAGTCAAGGTTCTGCTGAGCCAGAAGCTGGATGGTTTGATCTATTTAGCAGCCGCTATTGGAAAGGTACTTGGTTTCAGACGAAAAATGTAGATCTTTGGTTATTGGATTTGCAAGCAACAGTCTGAATCAGATGATATAATCTTTGTTTGGTTTGCCAAAACTTTTGCCACTTTAAAAAAATGTTTCAAAACTTTCTGAACATACCCATGACTATACCTCTGCATTTTAATTAGTTGTTGACCTCTTCGTTAAATCTACTAATACAGGCTTTACTGCACAAATGTTAATAGGCTCTTTGAGGAAAATCAAAGATTGTACTTCCCACAACCATCCAAGCCAATATTTCTTAAACAATGAATGGATAAAAGTCTGGGTTATCACCTTGCATTCCTACATTAAAAACTCATGTCTTAGCACGTTTAGTGATTATGCCTTGGAAAATAGTTTGTCACAAGTTGAAAAACCATCCTAAGATAATCTTCTATAGCTTCTTGTTACTTCAACCCCTTGGTATTATAGTGTGTGTATAACTAATAACTTTTGATTTGTCAGGGTAAATGATTTGTTTTACTAACATTTTTATTTATGCAGTTGTGAGCGTTGGTGTAGCACTTTTCTTTTTCCAACAGATGGCTGGGATAAATGCTGTGGTGTATTATTCAACTGCTGTGTTTCGTAGTGCTGGTATTGCATCAGATGTTGCTGCTAGTGCTCTTGTTGGGGCATCAAACGTCCTTGGTAAATTTTTGCTTTCTTTCTTTCTGAATCAGGTGCATGTATAACTTTACAATTTGCAACCACCATGTTTTAATTTGGCTGGCTTCTTCCAGGCACAACTATTGCATCTTCCTTAATGGACAGACAAGGAAGGAAGAGTCTTCTAATCACAAGCTTTTTTGGAATGGTAGGGTTACTTGTTTTCATACCATTCATTCTTCTTTTAATCAGATAAACATAATTTTCTTTTACTATTTTATTGTCATCAAGAACAGAGCTTAGAGCCTTTTAAACTACCTCCTGAATTTTCATTTTGGGTTCAGATTATCCTTTTCTCTCCCTCAACTTTCACTGCTGAACTGTATTTTATGTCATTAACTACTAAAGTTTTTACAAAACTGACTTGTAATCCTATTGGTTCAATACCTAACCGGGAATTATTGAATTAAGAAAACACAGAAAAACTAAAAGAATGAGATAAGGAGCAATCTATACCTGAAGAAATTATCTTTACAAGGGTTGGTCTGCTCATACCTGCTTAATATGCTGAAAATAAGAAGGATTTTCCAATCCTTAAGTATTAGTTTGTGATCTATTATCTCACATAGGCGACAGACTAGTGATGCCATAAGCCTCGCTTCTTTCTTTTCATCCAGTATTTTGACCTGAAATGATTTAACAGATTCCTTGATGGATTCTCAAGTCATGAGCTCTCTCTTTGTTTTGGCTGACTGATGAATGGCTTTGTCAGACATTTTGATGAGCTGATGGTTACTTAGGCATTATTGATTTGCACCAAGTTAGATAATATTAGTATTTCAAGTCTGGCAACCTTTTCTTCTTCGAGCACACATGGCAAAGAATTTGGTTACATAATGTCAACCCACCGTTGCCAGGATCCCTCCGCAAGTCCATGTTGTAACTTCTTGAGAGAACATGGCATAATTTAGCTTTTCTGCATCTTCTTTACAAACATTTTTATTCCCAAAGAAAAATATTCTGAATATGTAGGACTAGGATAATCTTGTATCTAATACAATTCCTTTTTTGCGTGTTTTGTCATGAAGGCTGCCTCAATGCTGCTGCTTTCCTTGTCCTTCACTTGGAAGGCCCTGGCACCATATTCTGGAACCCTTGCAGTTCTAGGGACAGTTTGGTAAGTCAATTATTTTCCGTGTGAGATAAGTCAAGCTCTTTTCTTCTGCCTTCTTGTTTCTGAGCGATTGGGGAGGGCTATTTCCTTATGAGATTTAATTGAGCTTCTCCTTTTTCTGATGTCTGTTATTTTTATCCAATTGGATATGAAATCTGAATCGGACTTCTCATCTCTTGATACAGCTATGTGTTGTCATTTTCACTTGGTGCTGGTCCTGTGCCAGCTCTTCTTCTTCCAGAGATATTTGCCTCCAGAATTAGAGCGAAAGCAGTTGCTTTATCCTTGGGCATGCACTGGGTAAGTCATGAAAGAAGAACATTTGTAAACTATAGTTTTCCAACCGCAGATATCAGTGTTGCTAGTTTGGAATGATTTGCATTTTGCCTTTGATCACCACCTTAAAAAACTGCTATGCAATTAAGTTTAAACACTGACACAAACATATAAATAAGCAATTGACTGGAATTAGAAGAAAGTGTCTGAAAAACAAATCATCATTTCTTATGTCAAAGACTTTGAATAGTTCATTTTGTAGATATATGAATGCACGTGCATGCCTGTAGGGGAGGGCCATAGTCAGCTTGTTGATTTAGAGATAATACCAAGGGAATGGCCTCTGTTATGTGGAGTTTTGTGAGCAGATAGCTCACACATTTGTATTCATATATTTATTACTTGTTTTTGAGTGTAAATGTGAATGGAACTTTTAATTTACTTTTAACTTTTTTTTCTTTGAGAATGTTTGATTGGTTGATTACTTGATTACATGCTAATAATGATTTGGTTTTCTATGGTAACAGGCTGCAAATTTTGTCATCGGCCTGTATTTCTTGAGCTTCGTGAACAAGTTTGGGATCAGCTCTGTGTATTTAGGATTCTCCGGCATCTGTCTTTCTGCTGTGGTGTACATAGCAGCTTATGTTGTGGAAACAAAGGGACGCTCGTTGGAGGAAATAGAGCGAGCTCTTAACCCGACAATTTGATCGGATCAGGATACTCGTCGCAAGGACACAAGGTAACATGTCACTGCACCTCATGGACATTGGCCTTAGGATAGATGGTGGTTTTAATCCCCGGAGGGTTCGTTGTTCTTGCGGAAAGTTCAATGGGCTTGCTTATTGTCCTGCATTTTCAAATGCCAAATCTCTGTTATAACCAGCTTAGTGAACGAACTCACGAACATGCGGGTCATCAAAACTGAATGTTGAATATCACAGATTTTGTTTCCCTGAATGTTGAATATCACAGATTTTGTTTCCCATGTGACTCTTGAATGAAATTCTATGACCATTCCGCCCGAGTGATTAAAAAAATTAAGTTAAGCTTCTGAGCTTTGGCAAAAAGCTCAAATCTGAAACCGTAAATGATGCATGTTCCTGTAAGTCAAGCTCTTAAATGGCCAAGAGAACCTGATAAGGACTTGTTTGGTTGCTTTATTGGCCATATCATTAGTCCATTGACAATATTCTGAAACTGAGATATCTCTGATATTACAGAATTTACATGAACACCAACATAAAAATACTGAGGGGATGGCTTGTAGTTGTATTACAGCGTCTTAATTTTTAATTTTTATATATTTATAAGATCAAACTTGTATTCCTGAATGCCGTTGAACTGAACACTTTAGAAACTTTCAGAGTCATGCTTACAGGCTGATAAAAAAAGAGAGAGTTATGTTTACATAGTCTTTTCTGGTCTAAAGAAAGTGAATAGAGGACATGGAAATCCCCAATTGAAGACACAATTAGTCGGCCAAAAAATTGGTATGTAACAAAATAATTGCTATGGATAAGTTGCTCGAATAAAATCATTTACATTCAAACCAAATCCTTCCTGTTCCATCTTTTCTAGATCACCTTTTCATCATCTGCGACCCCTTGAAAATATGTTTCTTGTTCCATCGTTAAGAGCTTGTGTTGTCTAAACATGTAAATGAAATACAATAAAACAAAACTTAAAGTACCTTTTGCTAATTTTTCAGCCATAATTTATTAAACTCAACACTGCATAGCCTAGCAGGTCGATTCAAAACCTGGCCTATGTCGTGTCTCATTTTGAACAGGTTTAGAGATTGACCTGAACAAACCTATTTAATATGTTCATTAGCTGACTTGACTTAGTTGTATTAAAATATTTTGTTTTAAAACAATATAACCTTTGATTGAATGATGAAATTGAATATTAATAAAACTTTAACAAAAGATTCAAGAGTAAAAATGACAAATCAAAAGAATAAAGATTAAATTGAAGAAAATAATACATGATAAATTATAATTTAAGAACTGAATTGAAAACATAAAAAACTTTTTTAAAAGGGTCAATGAAGAAAATAAGGATTAAAATTAAAAAACAAAATGAAAAGAGGATAAACATGTACGTACTTTAACTAGAAGAGAAAGAAAAATAGGAAGAAGAAAGAAGAAACTATCACCAACGACAAATCGTTGGTCCACCACCGACAAGCGCCACAACAAGAAGAATAGCACGTGGCGGTGCTTTTAGTGACACGATGAAAGACTATTTTCTGACAAACAGTAGTGCTGTACGCGCAGTCGAAAGAGCGTGGACGCCACCAACGCATGAGCGTGTGAATAACATGTGGCAGCAGCTTTTCTGAGATTTAATATTAAAAATAAATATTGAATTACTAAAAAGCCCTCTATAACCTTGAATATAACAAATAAACCAATGTGAAAGTATCAAAAGATCCCTAAATGCATATAAGCTATTTTGTTTTATCCAAGGACAAAGAAGTATTTTACTGAATTTAAAGTTTGTGCAAAGTAAAAAAAAACCCTTGATCAGCAGGTTTAAATTTCGTTGACCATGGGGTAGAAGAGTATTTTTACTATACAAAATAATTTGCAAAAACAATAATACTATGTTCAATCTTTTAATAACTAATGAGTCAGCAAGGGCATAAAGATAAATTCATTATAGTAATTCATATTAAATCATGTCTATTATTAGAGTGAATTCACAGTTGGTTTTAAAGTTTTGTTAAATAATACACATTAGTATGTTATAAAAGAAGAGGTAAATATTGATGATCATACATATATTTTTTTTTTAATAACTTGGGGTGTTTAGGCCAGCTTACGTACATCACGATTAATTTCCAGATCCACTGAACACCCTGTAAGCCTAAAAAACAAATAAAACACCGCGGAGATGACATGCATGCACGGTGAGGCTTGAATCCAGGATGCAGAGACAAGGAAGCCCTGCCACCGCTGGGCCAGAAGCCTCGGTGCTGATGATCATACATACTTAAAGCTTGAAAAGCTGGTCTTGAGTGGCAAGTTAATTTGAGCTTGAAATTGGGTTGGAAAGAAGGGTTTGATGCTATTACGTCTCTCCTCTCGTCTTCATCTCCTTCTCTCTGATTCATTGTCACCTATTTTTCTTCTCTTTTGTTTTGATGGTGTGTTCTTGCTTTCTTTTCTTGAAGAACAAAGTGTTAAACGGTGCGTTTTAAAGCCCTTTTCTTTTGGTGAGGCCAAAACGGCGCAAAAGGCAAAAGTCGTGCCTTTTTACTTCCTAAATGCATAGTTTTGATGGATTTTAATAATAATAATAATAATAAAAACAGATGCAAAATTAGTAAAGCCA
>Ga0325411_1000898_pt1 | contig 32176 bp, 19 predicted proteins | sample PopdelMetagenome_13_FD_206181 | JGI IMG/M metagenome (GOLD analysis project Ga0325411, IMG submission 206181) | Populus deltoides microbial communities from Bellville, Georgia, United States - Xylem-PdIQD-R4 | ecosystem: Host-associated > Plants > Phyllosphere > Stem > Wood/Secondary xylem...
AAGCACGTTCCTCACATCGACTCGATATATCCAAGGAAATTAATTTTTCTGGTGTTAATCGCAATGCTGTAATCTATAAATAAGAAAAAAGGAGTAAATGTTTTTAACTGTCAGGTCAAACTTTTCATATTTAAATTATTATTGAAAATATCAACTTAACCCAAACGTTGTCTAAATTGTTGAGGGGATATTTCTTTTCAGGTGTCGACAGAAGAGGCCAAGTGGGCTTGTTGGGAATGGGCACGCACTCATACGAGTGCCCATTGTCGTTGATTACAATGTGCGGCAAGCGGTATTTTTTTTAAAAAAACTATAATAGTTAGCGTGTCTAGAATAGAAGTGTGATTTGTTTTTTTACGAACCCGATATTTTTATCTCAAACACTATAACATTTAAAAAACGTGATGCAAATTATATTTTTAAATTTTTTAAATTATTTTTATTATGTTTTTAGATTATTTTGATGTATTGATTTAAAAAAAAAAATTTAAATAAAAAAATATTATTTTAATATATTTCTAAATAAAAAACACTTTGAACTATAATTATTACTATAATCTCAAACATGCCCTAAGCTATTATAAAAGAATGAGAAATAAATGGTGATTGGTTAATGTTTTTTAATTCTTGTTATTGCAGCATATTTATATTTTTAAAAGAATATATATTTTATTATTATAAATTATTTTTTTAATATTTTAATATGCTAATATCAAAAATAAAATTTTAAAAATAAAAATATTTAAATATATTTTTAAATAAAAAAAACTAAACATAGTAAAAAACACTACCTAAATTGTTGCATGCTAATGGGTGGTGAAAAGGAGTTTTGATTCATTCGAGAAACTGTTTCTTGATTTTCCTCGTCAAGAAAAATACAAGATGTAGTTCCTGGCAACCTGCCTGCCTCCTTCGAAAGAAAAGAAAATCCGTGAGCCATCTTTTGTCCAATGACTCACGCTAGGCATGAAAAGTGGTCGCCATTCCCACTGTGCAATCCACGACGTACTGGGCTTTCATAAAATAAAAATAAAAAATCTCAATTTAGCCTCGAATTTACTATTCCTTCTAAATTGAATCTTAAATCTATGAATTTTATTAATTTAAGTCTATAATATTTCTTAAATGGAGAGTTACGTCACTTTATCAATTTCTTTTGGTAGTTTAAGTGTGTAATAAAACAACCTCAATTTAAAGAAAAATTAAAATAAAAGAAAGAAAATGAGCCCTAACATTTTCAGTTTGATATGCTTATTTACTAAAACGACAATAGTTCTCTTTGATTTACTAATGAGCCCTAATATTCTCAATATTTACTAAAACGAAAATGGTTTGAAAATCTAAAATAAAATGGTGATGAAAATTAACAAAAGGATTTGATTGAGAATTTTTTGAAACATTTGAGGATAAAATTAAAAAAATTAATAGATTTTGAACTCAACCAAAAATGAATTTATAGGTTTGAGATTAATTGGTTTTATTTTTAAAAAAACCACATACTGTATTGTGAGTGCATGGTGGAATTAGAGGGAGTTTAGTAGTGCAGTCAAAACACTGTTTGTTTAAAATTTATTTTTTTAATTTAAAATTATATTTTATTATTTTTAAATTATTTTAATATACTAATATTAAAAATAAAAATAAAATTATTTTAATACATGAATAAGTCCCACTAACAGAACTATTTATTATATTTTTTTTTATCATCTAGGAGGAATTACTGTCCTACTACTTGCGGGGAGAATGCACTCCTCTTTCCTTTTTTTCAATTTTTTTTTGCCGGATTTGCTTTAAAGAGGGAGGCTAATCGGTAAGATGACTTGATAATTATGTTAGCTAGCAAACGTTAATTCTAAAATCTAACCCCACGTAAATTAAAACCAATTAGCGATGTGATTAAGCTATTACGTAATATTATTGTGCTCTTTAAGTATAATTGCTTTCTCTCTTTGCTTTCCAACATAAATCGTTTTTTCTTTTTTTGTCATTTTCATGAGTTTTGACTCAAAGGAAGCAGGATATTCTTGCTCTCAGCTAAAAGAAGACTGGTTTAGAAATCCATTATTGTTTTTAGTAAGAAATAATTTCTTATGATAGTAACAATGTCAATCAAGCCAAAATCTTCAAAGAAAGCACTTCTGAACATCAAAATAGAAAGGAACAGGTCATCGTCACAAGTTGCTGCTTGTTTATAGAATTCTGTTTGCTGCTGTATAGTTTTTCATGGACAAAAAGTAACCACCTGCTCCTTCAATGACTAATGTCGAACCATTTCCAATTTGGACAAAAAGGGTTGTTACTTTGCCGGTCTTCTTTACACGCAATCTCCAAAAAGGGATGCAATTAAAACAGAAAAAGAAGCAATGTCTTAAGTACTTGTATCACCTTTCCTTGGTGAAATATTTGAGTTGCCAAACCTTTCCACTTCATCTACTGTAGTTTCATGGCCCTCATTAAAATTACCATACAACAATAATGTTAGGATCCCAAGGCTATGGATTCAGGAACTTTCATAGATGCAGCCTTCTGTGAGGGATAGTTGTTGGTGGATATGGGGCATTATGTCGCTTGGCCCAAGATTATCGATGGGGGGGCGCTGCTTATGGTGATAAGTGACTGATTGGTAAGCCATTGCTAATGCTAGAGCCTGCACATGCGAAAACAGAAACAAATAATTAATTGGTCATTTAAAAACATTCAGATCTTTACAGCAGTAATTCTAATGATGCAACTTTCGATCACCAAAAAGTTGTAAATGTGCAAAATAATCAAGCATCTTACAATGTGATCATGGTTAGGACGAGCATAGATGCCGGTGGTGATGGTGGTTCTTCTTCGAGTACCCTCTGAAGGTGGATTGGATATGTTTTTAAAGCCAGTTGGAACAACAATTACTGGGAAACCAACAAGATTTCCCAAGCAAACTCTCTCCCAGTCAGTTGCATTACCAATGAATGCATCGACAGTGAAACTTTTTTTCACTTCCTGAATTAATTTTCGCCGAGCCCTTTGTGCCTGTGGAAAAATAATCTAAATCTGAATATATTGCATATCTCAAAATAAGTAACAGGTTAAATTTTGCCGACTTTCTCTAGATTGAACAAAGTTCTCAGAGTTGCTCATAACGACTGTTATTGGCCTGTGCTGCTACTTCTAATACATTGCAGAACTTGCCAAATTCACAAGAAAAGACTGCATGACACCCATATGATTGTCATGCTATGGACCAACCTTTTATAAAATCACAGTAAATTCTCTAGCACCCTTAGCTCTCTACTTACCAGAAATGACCAGATTTCCAGGTTTAACATATCAAAGAGAAAAAATTAACACCTTTTAAATCATGTGATGGTAGAGTAGTAGATAACAGACCTGCACATAATCAATGGCTGGAATTACACGTGCACGACGCAATTCAGTGGGCCATTGATCTTGAGCTTCATAAAGGTCATCCTGCCTGGTGCGTTGCCACTCATCAAAATGAGCCAACATCTCTACGTCCATGGTAAAATTTAAGATACCTTGAACAGAGTCGACGGTGTAATTCAACTTAAAAGGAACCGTTTTAACACCCTTCGATTTGAGAACATTAACAACCTGGCATCACCATCTCAAAGAACACATTTATGATCTAAAATAACCCAGTCTCAGTCTTTACAGTCAATAAATTCAGCAGGAAGGATCTGATTTTGTAAGAATTACATGAACTGCTTATGGCAGGTGTTGCCTGTTTTTTTACTTTCCTTTTTCTATTATGCAACCTCAGGATTCAGTTGTGTGATATATGAGAAAGAAATAGGTGCACTAACCTCCATTTCAGCATCATCCGTATACCCAACTGTAAGCCTTTTAATGTCAACAGAAAATGGATCATCAAGGGGAATATATCTTGAGGAGAGATCATCAGGGTCCTTCCCTCGAATGGTGTCCAGAACAACCGTACAATCTTCAGCACTTCTGCAGAAAGGTCCCAGCTTATCCTGTAAAAGCAATGTGAGATACTAGATTCCACAGGCAGCGCAGTACTATCAAAAACAGAAATCATGTGAAACAACGGTTGTTACCAAGCTTTCTGCTATGCTCATCACACCAGTTCGACCAACCATACCAAAAGTTGGACGCAATGCTGTCACACCACAACGAGCTGCAGGATATGTAATTGAGCCAGCAGTTTCTGAACCGATTGCAAATGGAACCATTCCTGTTCAAGAATGCCTCCTTTATTAAATGGAAAATGAGTATGAAAAAAATGTCTTCTATATATAATCAGGAAAACTTAAAAAAAAAAAAAAACTGTCTTCTTGTTGCAGGCAAAATTCGCATCGATGTTCTTCGATGTCTTCATCACTACCTCATACTATTCAAGAGATGTTGAATATGGTTATATTTGATATGGGTTTTGCAAATTGATTAAAGTGTTTTTTTTTTTACTTTTGTCTGGGAAAAACTGTAAGTATATTGGTTATAAACTTTTGACTTACATCAAAAGTTTGTTACAAAATCAAGTCAAAACTGATTTAATCAAAAGTAAGAATTTTTAACTTTTAACTTATGAATTATAACTTATACTACATTCCTTTTTCAAAAAGGTTGTTTTGAGTCATTTTAATCAAACATGTTTCTACTTGCAGTCATTTTAACTCATTTTTATCATAAGTTATCTATGAAAAACTACTTTTGAATTATTACTCAAAATCAAAAGTCGTAATTCAAAAGTCATGCCAGACAAACTCTAAGTTTAACAATCACCATATGAAAAGGATAGCACATGGGTGGACATCGAAAACAGTGTGAGATCAGAAGAATACCAGCTGAGGTGCTGGCAGCGGGCCCAGCTGACGAGCCAGTTGAAAATTCCTCGATGTTCCAAGGGTTTCTTGTCCTACCCCCAAACCAGATATCATCATATGCAAGCGATCCAGAGACAAGCTTAGCAACTAGAACTGCCCCTGCAGACTTCAACCTGTATCAAGCATAGCACAAATCAAATTAACTAAATGAAACATCATTTACATTCGAATTGCAAAAGAGATGTTTTCATATTTGTTTACTACCTCTTGTAAACCCAAGCTTCAATATTAAGAACTTGATCTTTGAAACTTCCAGAACCCCATGTTGTCTTGTATTGAGGCACGGCAATAATATCTTTTAACCCATAAGGAATCCCATGGAGAGGTCCTATAAGATGAAACGAAAATTTTAACCATGGAAATAAAAAAAACTGATTGACAAGAACAAAGAATCTGGTCAAAAGACTAGAGATGCATGAGAAAATAAGAAAAAAAAGTGGACAGGCTCATCTATCATTACGAATCAAAGAGGCTAACTAAGCAACATCTATGCATATTAAACTATGATATGTGAATATTGTGCCCAAAAACCTGGACTTTTCATTTCTATGTCAATGGCATTAGCTTACTAGTGGATCCATAACATGGAAAATATCAGTACACCTGCTCTGGAGGGAGAATGACTAAGCTCAGATTATAATAACAGTGAATATATAAAGTAGGTACCCAAATACACTCCTTTGGCAAGCAATCCATCAGCTTCTTTTGCTTGTTTATAAGCCAATTCATCAGTACAAGTGATCACTGATTCCAGAACAGGATTGTACCTGGTATTGTGCAAGCAATCTGCTATTACTACACAAAAAAAATGAGAAAAAGACCCTGAAAAATATAATGGTACAAGAACCACGCTAGTAATCTTTCTCTTGTTTTACCTCTTTAATCTCCGTAGAAAAATTTGTACAAGCTCCAGAGATGTAATCTGCTTCGTCCTAATCAGTTCCCCTAATTCAAGTATCTGACAAAGACCAACCAAATTTACAAATGAACTACGAAAAAATAAAATAAAACCACAGCCCATAAATAAGGCAAATTCATTATGTAGCAGCTTTCATTTACACTCATAAAGGCAATATCTTCTTCAGTTTTCGGCCTCTGAATGCCAGAGAGGGTTGGATAACTGAAACTGTTGCTTGCATTTTCCACTTGCTCATCTGTCCACTCAGGGTTAAAAATTAAACAAGATGGGTTATGCAACCCTCCATTCTCAGAAGCCACTAATTCCCTATTAGCTGCAAAAATTGGTAAATTAAGCTCTTTTGCTTCCCTCGCAATGTCCAACACCTGAATGAGTAGAGTAATTTCATCCAAAATTTAATGGTCAACACAAGGGTTATTTTCAGTAACAAAACAAAACACACACTCTAATTAAAAGGTCTATTCTCACAATCACCTTAGTATCATCGAAGAAGTTGGCATCAAGCATTTTGAATGCCTCTCTAAGTTGTGAGCCTTTATTAATCTTCTCTGAACATCTGTTGTTCTTACTGTCCTGATGAAACAACATATCTAGAATCCATTACACATAGCACCGTACATGCATATACAAAATCGACCACATTCATAGACTGCCATGCTTATGTTGATCGATGGATCTTAATTATCTGAACTTAACAATTACAGGGCTGGACCAAAACTTTATCAGTCACTAAAACTTCCCGCATTTTTTTAAATGGTCTCACCTGTTTTTACAATTGTTATAGAAAAGCAAATATCATTTCTAAAAAAAAGATAATTGGAACCAGAAGAAATCACCAAAATTTCTAATCGGTGACCAGTATTGATGACATGAACATATAATTATGTTAATTTCTTGAACTTGTGTATGCAGTGAGAGAAGGTGGGATCTTTACCATGACCATGTCGTTACTTTCTGCGAGAAAACGGTTGTGTAGTGTTAGAAATGGCGGATTGAAGGTGGGATCTTCATGGGACTGAGACAAGCACGCAGATCGAGCTTCAAAAAGAAAACAGAAGAGTGCAAAACAGAAGCAGAAACGTTGCAACCCAGTGGAAGGGGAAGGACGACCGTCGAGTTCCATTAGCTGCCACGTTTGTCGTTCAAAGTTAGTATCTCAGCTCACTCTTTTCGAGTTCTGGTTCTGCATAATACAGAGAATGAGATTCTTAACGCCAGCATCCAACGTTAACAGAGCATATATAATTGCATCCACGGTTGCTTTTCTTGGCCGGCAAAAAAAAAATTGTGCTGATAAATTTTGTTTTTCTTTTTTAAATCCTTTTCCTTCAGAAGATTCGAGGAACGACTTGGCAGTGGAAGCGTAAGGCGACCAAGACTTCTCATCAATTTTTACTATTGAAATCAACTTGTCAGTAGATCACTACCTAGCTGGTCAATTCAATTTTTTTTAAAATAATATTGTTTAAATTTTTTTAATTTGATTTGACTCAATTTGAATAAAGTTTAATAAAATTATTTCACTGAATCATCTAAAGGTTAATTAAAAAACAATTTAAAGATTCGAGATAAATTTTAAATTAACTTATAAAAAAACCGAATTTAATAACTATGAGGTGATATGCCTGCGCGTTGCCGCGGGCTTATAAAACAAATATATTTGATAGTGTTATAATTATGAATCAGCGCTAGATTTATAATAGAAATTAAAGATATGATATAGTAAATATTTCATGACAAAAAAAAAAAGTTATGTTAGTGATCCAAAACTTAGAGACTAAACAAAATGATTTGTAGTAATTTACAGTGTTTTGTGAGGAAAGATACAGTGTTTTCGCCACATGATTTAGCTTTTCAGTTAATAAAAAGAAAAAAAAAATTACAAAGCTAAATTCTCAACCAACTTAATATTAAAAAAAAATCAACAAAGATAATTTTGGAAGGAAAAAAACCAATAAGAAAAAACATTGTAGCAATTGACAATGTTTTGTGAGGAAAACTATAACGCTTTTTCCAATAAAATAAAATAAAAAACCATTTAGAGAAATATTGTAGCAATCCATAGTGTTTTGTGAGAAAAAATACAACGCTTTCCTCATATGATTTAGTTTTATTGTAATTATAATTCTTAACCAACTCAATATTTAAAAAAAAAATCGACAAAGATAATTTTTAAAAAAATCATTAAAAAATCACATGGAAAAACACTGTAACAATTCACAGTGTTTTAAAGAAAAAAATTATAAAGCTAAATTCTTAATCAGCTCAATATTAAAAAAAAATCGACACAGACAATTTTAGAAAAAAAATAACAAAACAAAAGCAAAAAAAAAGAAAAAAAATCATGTTGGAAACACTGTAGCAATTCACAGTATTTTGTGATGAAGCTACAGTGCTTCCCCACATGATTTAGCCTTATTTGTAATGACTTGTAATTGTAATTCACAAACAATTTAATATTAAAAAAATAAATTTGAAAAGGATAATTTGAAAAAAATTATACAAAAAACCATGTGGGAAAAAATACTGTAGCAATGAATAGTAATTTTCAAAAAAAGTTACAGTGTTTTCCTTACATATTGTAACTGTAATTTTTAACCAGCTCAATATTAAAGAATAAAATAAAATAAGATAATTTTGGAGAGAAAAAAATCATGCGGAGAAACACTGCAGCAATCAATAATGTTTTAAAGAAAAAAAATTACAAAACCAAATTCTCAATCAACTTAATATTATTAAAAAATCGACAAATATAATTTTAAAAAATAAAGAAATAAAATAGAAAAACTAAATGGAAAAACATCACAATAATCCACAGTATTTTAAAGAAAAAAATTATAAAGCAAAAATTTTAACCAGGTTAATATTTAAAAGGTAAAATCAACAAAAATAATTTTGGAAAAAAATAAATGAAAAAAAAAAGAAAAAATAAGAAAGTTGAAAATGTTTTTTTGAAAAAAAACAAAAAAAAGGGAAAAGCTTAAAAAAAAAAGAAGAAAAACACTGTGGATTATTGTTGTAATCCACAGTGTTTTGTGTGTGAGGAGAATAACAAATCCCCTACACGATTTAGTATATTTGATAATATTTAATTTTTTACTTGGCCGTGTAACATGGTTGCTTTTATCGGCCGGCAGAAAAAATTTATACTAATAAATTTTATTTTTTTAACCTTTTTCCTTTAGAAAATTTGAGGAATGGTAGTGTGGAAGGCGTGGACCAAATATTCTCATTAATTTTTACTATTGAAATCAACTTGACGGTGTAAATTGTCAGATTATTATATTTAATTTAATATATAAATGCATGAGAAATTTCTTTATTTTACATTTTTTTAGTACAAGCTTGAAAATATTATTAAAAATACAAGTGAATTGAGATGACATCAATTTGATGATATTGATGTTAAAAAAATAATTTAATCAAAATGAGAGATGTGTAGGACTGTTTATTTCTGTGTTTCAAAAGTATTTTTAAAAAAATTACAAGCTTGAAAATATTATTAAAAATACAAGTGAATTGAGATGACATCAATTTGATGATATTGATGTTAAAAATATAATTTAATCAAAATGAGAGATGTGTAGGACTGTTTATTTCTGTGTTTCAAAAGTATTTTTAAAAAAATTTAAAATTTTTTATTAATTTTAAATTAATATATTTTTAATACTTTCAAATCATTTTAATGTGATGATATTAAAAATAATTTTTAAAAAATAAAAAAATATTATTAATATACATTTTAGCATGAAAAATTATTTGAAAAGCAATCACTGTTACATTATCAGACAAACACATATAAAGATCATTCTTGGATCTCTAGTGCTTGTAATAACTCCATAAATTAGCGACTGTGACTTACAAGTTTTTAGGTTAATGGATATTCATGTTCGATGATTATTTATAATATCAATGTATAATTTGTAACTTATATAACCATTGAGGTACATGTAACTAATATGATTGTGTTATGTTTTATACTGCTAGCCATCTAAATTTATTTTAATGTAAAAAAAAAATCAGGCAATAGAAGTATTCATTAAAAAAAAAACCTTAGTCTTATATTATTAATTTAACTTGATTTAATAAGCTCAATTAATTTAATAATATATAAAAAAATATAATAATAATTTTTTTTAAAAATAATAAATTAAAAGAATAACACCCGCCGCCAACACTACAAAAAGACATCTTCATAAATTTTTAAAAGATCTTTATAATCTTACATGATAATGAAATAAAAAATAAATAAGAATATGATAACTCTATAAGAAGTAAAATAAATAAATAAATAAATAAATCAAATATTATTTTCTAACAAATAAAATGTTAAATGATAAAAAAATACAACTAAAAATAATGAAAAAAACCCGAATCCACTCGGGTTAGCATGCCAAATTTATAACTTAGTTATGATATCAGAATAGCCCATTTAAAAACAAATTGAATAAAGTTATGAAATTTAATTATCAAATAACCCAATATTAAAAGACAAGACTTGAAATAAAAATGATTCTAAAAAAAAAATATTGAGTTAACTTAAGTTAACCGGTCAACCGTATGATCTTATGCATAAAATTAGAATAATTTCATAAGAAAAAAATAAAAAAATATAAAAACTAATTTTATATAAATTAAATGTTAAATAATAAAATTAAAAAAAAATATTTTTTTAAAAAAATCAACTTATACTAAACTACAAAATCCACTAAGCTAGTCATTAGCCAAGCAAATCCAAAAATAAAGTTTTCTTATATGCATTAATGCCGATGCGCTTGGCATATCTAGCAAATTGCTTGCAATCAATTTTATATTAAATTTATTTTAAATTATTTAAGCAGATTGAATTTATTGAATCTACTTGTTGAATTCTTGTGTTTGAATAGTGTTTTAAAAATTATAAATTCATTTAATATACGTGAATGGCCATACATTATTTATCTACTTATTTTCATCTAAAAAACTTCGTTTAAAAACGTACACGTACACGAGGGAGAGGAAGAGAGATAATTATGCTTTTAAGATTAAATTTTCGGGGTAGATTTTGAAATTTATAAAAAAAACTCTAATTTTAATTGATTATAAGATTTATTTATATTGCTTAAAATTTTTCAAATATAAAAATTAAATAAATAATATTTAAATGATTTAATTTTTATATAATTGTGAAGTTTTTAAATGATATCTATCTTGAAAAGAATTAATTTTCTCGAAGCTTTTTAAAGTATAGTAGTAATTATTTTTTAATATAATTTTTATTTGAAAATATATTAAATTAAATTTTTTTTATTTTTTAAAAATTATTTTGATATTAGTATACCAAAATAATAAAAAAATAAAAAAATTAATTTTAAATGAAAAATTTAACCCATTTAAAAAGCTTTGCTGAATGGTTTTTTCCACCATTCACCCTTTAATTCGTTGACTTTGACTAGACAAAAATTTAACCCATGGCCTTTAAATTACATTCCACATACACATGCACGTACCAGATTTTCGCAACCCAAATTGCCCAAATCCCGATGCATGAATTCAAATCGAACGGGATCCAGCTACAGTTAAAGGTTCTTTGCTCACCTCTGGACCCACCTACCTCTAGACACTAGACAGCGTCATTCTCCACTCTAACAGCTTGAGCATCTCAGCCACTGATCAGTCGTCTACGATAATCTTAAAGGTAACAATTCTTCTTTCAATTTTCAATTATTTCAAGAGCTCTAATTTTTTTAGGTTTTTATAGAATTCATGCTTGCTTAAATTTTAAGATTTTTTGTTTTTGTTTTTGTTTTTTCGTGATTTCTTGTACTTAAATTTGTTGTCAATAAGGTGTTTGATAATACACGAGAGATTCATAGCGTTGCATTTGTTTGATTTTTTGCAGAATTAAGTATCCATATAATGCTTAAGGTCCCTGATCATCAGGTTGCGGGCCACCAAGCTCGTAATGGGCAGCTTGGCCCCCTCATTGATGATTCGGGGCGTTTCTACAAGCCTCTCCAGGATGATGACCGGGGCTCGAAAGAGGTGGCTTTTTACTCCTCCTTCTCGTCGAATACGAGGGTCCCAGATCATATCCGAAGACTCTTTCCTGTTTTTCATGGGACTCAGCTCTTAGAGGCGTCTGACGGGTCTGGCCTACGGCCGCACCTTGTATTGGAGGATGTTGTTTCAAGTCGTTCGCATCCATCGGTTATGGATATCAAGATTGGTTCTAGGACTTGGTATCCTGAAGCTTCTGAGGATTATATCCAGCGGTGCTTTAAGAAAGATAGGGAAACTAGTAGTTTGTCTTTGGGTTTTAGGATTTCTGGGCTGCAGGTTTATGGAAATGAAGAATCTGGATTTTGGAAGCCTGAGAGGAAACTTGTTCAGAATCTCAGTGCAGCTGATGTTAGAGTGGTTCTGAAGAAGTTTGTTTCTTCCAATTTGCCGGTTGATCCAAATTCAGACCCTGATTGTTCTTTTGCGGCAAGTGTTTATGGCGGTTCTACTGGGATTTTGGCTCAATTATTGGAGCTAAAGGCATGGTTTGAGGATCAAACCATGTACCATTTGAATTCTTGTTCAGTTCTCTTGGTGTATGAGAAGGAGAAAGTGTTAAAAGGAGAGAGGTCAGATGCTGAAGTTAAACTTATTGACTTTGCTCATGTTACAGAAGGCAAAGACATTATTGATCATAATTTCTTGGGGGGGCTTTGCTCCTTAATAAAGTTCATCTCGGAGATTCTTACCAGTCCCGATGAGTGCACAACCAAAGCTTGTTTGCGGGACTCTGAGAAGGACAAGGAGATTCTTACCAGTCCCGATGAGTGCACAACCAAAGTTTGTTTGCAAGACTCTGACAAGAACACCAATTATTCTGAAAACGGTACCATTGAAGGAATGTAGTGTATTTCCAATGTTTTAGGGTTTCGGCTTAAGTTGTTTTACTTTTGAGTTTTATGAAACCGTCTCAATGAATTTGTACAACCTATTGAAGAATTTTCTTTCCTGCTACTATTATACTCTTGGCTGGGAAAGAAAATCATTGCCTGTAATCCCCATCGAATTTTTATGCACTCACTATCCTATATTCTTACATTATTATTTTGCTAGTTTGATTCTTCTGGTCGGCCAAAGATTTTCTTATAGTTCTGGCTCCATGTGAAGGGTAGTAAATCCAATCTATTATTGCTGTACATGTTTAATGCTGTTTTAGGTGACGGGAAAGATTCTTTGCTTGGAAAGAGAGTGTGCATACAAGGAGATGACCCCTGGCGGCTAGTGGTTTGGTGAGTTTGAGAGGGAGAGCTCCATGGCCATTTTGTGAAGATAAGATAGGAAAGGAACAGAGGAGTGATAGCTAAGGTTCATGCTAAGTCTTTTTACGTGTTATACTGCTTAATTTTCCGGCCCAAAAGACCGACCCCTAGGAAGTAGCACCTGGTAATTGACAGTGCATCTTTTTGGAATAAAACTAATGAAAATTGCCCATCGAAGCTCAATTTGCTCTATCATATGCTCCTTCAAGCTACTTTCAAAATCCTAAGGTTAAATGTTACATTCCGTAGAGCCGCTTGCTTTCCTGTTATGGCAAGAAAGGTTGCAATTCAGGAAAATCAAATAAATAGGTAAATAAAGGAGTTTTTATTGTCAGTGACAGAGACATTAAAAAGCATTATCGAGTTCTTCACGCCGGGGCAAGCGAGTTGACAATGGGGGAAGTGGAAGGGGACCAATCAAGTCGCAAGGGCTGCGGTAGCAGAAGTAGCAGCCGGTTGGATGTAATGAAAAGGGATTCGGCGAAGTCTATTTCCAGCATCTTTCCCGCCAATCTCAATTGGCTTGGTTTCAGTGAGTTCAAGAGATGAGGATTAAGTGAGTTCCCTCGGGTGATAGGGGAAGAGGAACCATCTTGGTTTGTATATTAAGAATTCAGGGCATCCAGCTGAGTTTAGATAATCTTTAATTTTAAGCAATGCACTTCTTACAAGATAATCCATTTGAAATCCAGTAGTAAACTCCAAGCCTCAGAATAACTTGTATCTTTTGCAACCTCTAAGGATTGCATATAAAACAAGGAAAAACATTCATTAACTTCACAAGAATAAAACCAAGATGAATTCCGCCCTTTTCTTCTGCATTTTCTTGTCCACTTGCATCAATATCTGCCTGGCTGATACCGATAATCTTCAGGATACTTGTCCAACGGCTACTACAGACAAGCAAACTGTCTTCATCAATGGCTTCCCTTGCAAGAACCCAAACAGCATCGTTGCTTCAGATTTCAAGTCATCAAAACTGAGCCGTCCAGGTGACACAGACAACTACCTCCATTCCTCGGTGACCTTCAACACTGCTGCGGATTTCCCAGGTCTAAATACTCTCGGCCTCTCAATTGCTAGGACTGACCTTGAATTTGATGGTTTGATGATGCCTCATTCCCACCCAAGAGCATCCGAGATGTTCTTCGTTAGCAAAGGTGTGGTGATTGCTGGTTTTATTGACACCCAAAACAAACTGTTCCAAAAAACTCTCCAGCCAGGAGAAGTTTTTGTGTTTCCTCAAGGTCTGCTCCACTTCTGTGTCAATAATGGCTTTAACTCCGCTGTTGTTTTCTCAGTACTCAATAGCCAAAACCCAGGGACGGTAAATATTGCTGATGCAATGCTCGAGTTTGATGACGATACGTTAAATAAGCTAGTAAGGAAAATAAAATCTGTTGCTGCCTTGGAGGTCAATGCACATGGCATTCAAAATGCGACCCTGACTAGGTTTTAGCATCTTTACAGTCAGTAATCAGAACATTATAAGTTCTGACATACAAGCCAAGTGTACATCTATTTCTGCGTGTCTTCTCAATAGTTAAAAACGTTCTATTTGCTCATATGGCTTCCGGTGCTGGTATGAATGTGTGTAAAAGAAGAATATTAGCAACAGTCTGTGTGTTTTTCAACCTGAGTGCTAGTAATTATCTAACTAAATTCACAATGTTTGTGACATTTAATCACAGTTTCATCAAGACTTTCCTCGAGTTATGCCATTGTCTCTCCGTCTTGTAATAGATTCTTGCATTTCCATAACGAGCAGAGGAACTGGAGAGAAAGCTGGACCAATTCTATTTACATGGAACTTCTCGTGACAAAACCAGGAACTTTAAAATCAAATTATGGGGAGGCTTTCCTCAATTATACTAATAAATCTTGTTTGGAAATTAAATTGAGAAAATTAAAGTGATATATATAAAAAACAAAACCTCACATTTCTTTTTCCTATTGATTTAAAAGGTCAAGATATCTTTGAGTTAGCTTTTCCATGTGTTTGATATTGTAGTGTGAAATATTTTTTAAATATATTTTTTATTTAAAAATATATTAAAATAATTTTTTAAAGATTTATTTATTTATTTATTTTTCACATCATCATATCAAAATTACTAAATAAATATCAATTTAATATTTATATCAAGAAAAAAAAGTCATTCTAAACAAACCACTTCCAGACTTAATTAATAGTTTGATTTAATCTTAATGAGTTAAAACTATCATATATATTAGAAGTAGAAAAAATAATTAGGAGTCAACTCACATGTTTTAAAGAGTAAATAAACTTTATTCTATATAGATTAATGCGATGTATCCCTCCTTTATACAATATTATAGCAGAAAAAACTACAATCAGTTCGCGTTGAATATATAACCTGAATTTGCAATGTTTCTTTATTGCATTACTGGAATCAAATATAGCTACATGAAAACTTATTTACTCTAGGGCGATGTTTGTTTCTCGAAATTTACTTTTTGGGAATTTACTTTTCAAACTTTCATGTGTTTGTTTGCCATTAGAAAAGTTGGTCAACGGAGAACACTTTTCGGTCAACGGAGAACACTTTTGAGTCAAAGAAAAATTTGGTTTAGTTTCCAGAAAAATGTTTTCCCTTTGGCTGTGTTTGTTTTCCGAAAGTGGTTTCCGGGAAACCACTTTCCAAACTTTCCTGTGTTTGTTTGCCATTAGAAAAGTTGGTCAACGGAAAACACTTTCCAGTTAAAGAAAAATTTGGCTTGGTTTTCAGGAAAGTGTTTTCCTGGAAAATTTGGGCGGAAAACACTTTCCAGAAGTTGTGAAAAATTTAGAAATGTCATTATTTGCTGATTATATTAAATTTGATCCTCAAACTTTTGATTGCTATATATAATTTGTTTTGAATATTTATTTTTCAATTCCATCTCTTAAAATTTAATTTTTATATTAATTTTAGTCTTTATTTTTATAATTGCTATTTGCTTTTTCCTTATCATTTTTTATTTATCAAATTTGGTCCTCATTCTTTTGATTGTTACTTATTTTATTTGAAATAATTTATGAAATGTTAATTATTATTATTTTAATTTCTTTACCTTTTATTTTATTTTAATTTTTAGATTTGATCTCTATTATTTTGATTATTATTTATTTTATTTGAGATAATTTATGAAATTATATTTTTTAATAATTTCATTCTCATTCAACTTTTTAATTTGTAAGATTTGTTCCTCATTATTTTAATAAACTTGAGAAAAATAAAACATTAATAAGTTATTTTTCAGCTCATTTTCCATGACATAACCAAACACTGGAAAATATTTTCCAATTTATTTTCCATTACACTACCAAACATCGGAAAATACTTTTCCGGAATTCACTTTCCCCGGAATTCACTTTAAAAAAAAAACTACTTTCCAGCAAACAAACAGGGCCTAAAAGTAAAATTAAAAACAAAATGGGTCCTTTTTCGAAAGCTAAGAAATTACAGGGGCAACTTTATTAATCCCAAAAAGTAGGAGGCAAATCCAAAACTTCTTTTTCTTGAATATAAATACTTCTCCTTCCGCGCCAAACACAAAAATCAAAACAAATCCACAGACTTGAAGAAGAAATTGAAAATGGTACTTGTTTGCTTCGTGCTAGATCTCTGCAACCTCTCGCCTCCATTGCTCAAAAACCTAAAACAAGTAATACTCTTTCTCTCATGCTTTCTCTTTTTTATCAATTGATTACTCGATTGCTGCAACTCGTTGGTTCTATTCAGTCCTTGCTACACCTCGCAAATTTCTACGCCGTATCGTCTCCTTCACTCCGCCAATCGCACTCTCTCATCGACAAAATCGGCTTGTGTTATCTCTTAAAACACCGCACTTCTCTCTCTCACGAGGTAATTGAGGAAAATCCGAAGATTTTGTTAAAAACCGAACGTGTTTGTCAAAAAACTAATTTGATATTTTTTTAACAGCTAAAGATCGGTTATAGTCCTAGAGGAAATTTCAATCTCCGTGACTTCCATCACGCCGTTAATAATGTGCCTACCGATTCCTTTTTGCCTGAAGTTAACGATTCTGGAAGTCTCCGTTCATTCGGTTAGTAACTGATTAACTGATATTTAGCAAGCATGTTTGGTATTTAAGTAAATAAGTAATGTTTTTGTGGTATTTTTGTGGAACTAGATGTAAAGCTTTCAAGTATTTTGAGCGATCAAGTACTGTACTCATGGGGAGGTAAAGATATTATGAGGAAAGTGATTGTTTTGAGCTCGTGCGTGCCTGATATTATCAACACTGAGTTGAAATTGACTCTCATGGTTAGTCAACAGATCATGCTTCAGAATATTTTTTTATGATAAATTATATATAATTTTTTTTCTTGGTTTTTAATAGGATGCAGCGGATAAGTGTGTTTCGGTGGAGTTTGTGTTGTTTGAGCAAAGTTCGAGTCATCTTGGAAATTTTCAGGAGAATATTAATTCTTTCATGAGAAGTATATCAGATCTTGATAATTTCTCATTCGGAACTTATCTCGCAGGTTATGTGCTTCAACGATTATTAGTTCATGATGTTTTGATTATGTTTTTAGTATACTTCTGAGAAGTTTATATTTCCAATCAATGAGCAATGGCATAAAATGAAAACCTTTCCTGCAATTGATTAATATGTAAATTCGGGAGGACTATATTTGGGTTGTTATCGACTATGTGGGAATCTGTTTTGTGCATTATGTGAATGCCAAGTGCAAATTTTGACAAGGGGAGGCGTTAAGAGTTAAAGTTCAACATCATGGTTCAGATAAACAGTGATATCTGCTATACAGAGGCTTGGATTATGGAAATGGAGAATCAGAGCATAGAAATTCGAGAAACCATGCAATTTCTGCCACCAGTCCCTGAGTTTCTATGAAGAATCATTTGGAGGGAGATGGAAAGAGTGTGATTGAACTGCTTTTGTATATTTGCAAGACCATGGCTACAGTGGATAAAAAATATATGATATAAAAGAGGATCCATTCACAGGTAGTCATTGAATTCAGATAGGAATTTGGATCTGTAGCTCTAGAGTACTAAGCATGCCAAGGCTAAATGTATACTTCTTGCATTTAACCTGATTTTTCATTTTGTGTACAAGTTCTCAGTATATGTGCTAAGAAATAAGAGTGAGCTGAAGTGTAATCTTCATTTATGTATTTGTATTTAGCATTAACTTCAGATAATTTTGCAGATAGTAGAGTATTTCATAGCCTGGTAAGACGATGGCTACAGGAGTTAAGGGATGACACGGAATAATAAAAATTCTCAATATTAGTGCTGAGAAATAGGAGTGAGCTGAAGTGTAAATCTTCATATATGTATTTGCATTTAGCATTAACTTCAGATAATTTTGCAGATAGTAGAGTATTTCATGGCTTGGTAAAACGATGGCTACAGGAGTTAAAGGATGACATGGAAGAACCATTGCAAGCCCGTTTTATCTTTAAAAGCAACCTCACAGGCTCTTTGAATCAGATATTCTGCAGCTTGTCAACATCTGTTTGTCAAATTATTGATGGATTCAGTGCTTGTGAGGTGTTTAATTATGAATCTCACTTTTCATGCTCTTGTTGTATGATAAAATGTTTCTTTTGTTATTCGAATTAGGTTTCTCATGTACAAGAAATTATTGCTGGGTGTGCTGCTTATAGACATGCAGGTGTCATGGCTCTGTGTTAGATAACATAATAAAAGACAAAAATGTCGGAGCTTCTTGTCCAATCACAGGGCGTGATCTAGAAATTTCCGATGTAATTGAAAATTCTGTGCAAGTTGGAGACAAAACAGTTCTGTTCATGCCCTCTTTTCAGAGCTCTATGAAGCTGAAGCAAGTTTCTTCACCCATAGACTTCAACATTATTGAGAGGGCTAACCTGAGCTCCTTAAGTGAAGGTAGTCATGCAAAAAACTCTATCTACAGTTTTATATATACATCTTGTCCATTTTCATTTTGTAGCCTGTAAGCAGCTTATTTATTTAATGGTGTTGCCATATTGGAAGTTGGGGAGTTCTTAGTGGGATGCGAGGAGATTCTGCATTTCTGCTTATCATTTTAAAACCAGCATTCTGATGGTCATGGAATTTTTTCCCTCTTCCTGAAGTACCACCAGTTGGGATATAAGTAAAAATCAGTGAAATCCATGTGAGCTACAATCTTAGATTAAGAATGCTGCGTTCTGTTTAGAGTGTGCAATACAACTATGAATTTCTTCTTCTACCTTTTCTATTTACTTTTAATGAACAGGTCCTTTCCCATTATCACTTTATCGGTGCTCTTAGGTTTTCCTGAAATTTAGGTTGCCAGTATATTTTCTTATGCAGATGTAAAAGTTGAGAGATGGCCCGAGAGATGATTGAAAATCACTGTTCAAACCTTTTCCCTGCACAAATTCTTTGAATCACTTCCCACACCTTCTGCATGATAATCTAGCCAGTATAATAGGTACCATAATTAGAAAACTCTTTATGCTTAACCTCCCTGTCTGGATTTTTTTTTTATCACAGGTCTTATAATTGGATCTTCATATTTTGTAACTCCATCAGCTTGTTATGAGATAGAAACTTCAGATGAAATGGACCGACCAGAGTTGAATGCTCAAAGTGCGATGAAGGCCTCCCTTTGAATTTCATTTTTCAAATGTTTATATAAAAATGGAACATAGGTTCATCAAAGTTCAAACTCGTTTCATTTCTAAGTTTATCTTGTCTTAGAGTGATTTGATATGTTGCTACCATCATTCTGAATTGGGATATGATCTGTCAGTTTTTCAAGGGATTTGCAGTGTTCTGCATTCAATGGATCAGGGCCTGTTATGCTCTTCATGTTGTAATGTAGAAACCATGAGAGAAACAGCCTTCCACTGCTATTATCTTCTTCAGCCTTCAGACAATGGGCCAATGCTTCTCAGGGTGAACACTGACCCTCTTTAGAATGGCCATCTTTTTCTTCTCAAGCAAAAAAATTGATATTCTTATATTTGATTCGATGTCTTCCTCTTAGTTTATTTTCCTTTGCTTATGCTTTTCATTTTGATTTTGGTAAACTGCACCCCTTGCAGCGGCTTGCAGGATCAGAGGAAGTTTTGCCTGTGCCTGATGCCAATCGATTCCTTGATTCTCCTGTAAATAAGGAGATTCAGAATTCCATTCAAGCCTCTCTACTGAAGGTTGAATATTTGCCTTAATTACTTCCCTAGAGCTTCTTTCTTTTTATTATGTTTTGGAAATCTGAAGCCATCTACGTACTTGAGGTTTCTGTCCCGTTCTTAAAGCATTTACTTAGATTAAATAGATCCAGAAAATTGATTTCTGTGGTGACTTCACCTCGGTATGGAGGCTGGTTGGCTACGGCTTGACTTTGATAAGCATGGCATAGACCGCATCATACTTAAAAGAGAGAGGTTTCTTGACCAAAATCTAGTGGTTGAAATCAATTTTTAGCCTTCTATTATGATTTTAATACTCTTTCCTTTATCTTTTATCCTTTATCCTTTCTTCTTCTTTCCTTTTATTTTCCAAATTACCCACAGATGGAACGAAGAGATTACAATCCAGTAATACACGAGAGAGGATTCCATCAAAAGCTCAACTTGCTTGTGAAAGAGAGCCTACAATTTGGGTAATTATCATATCCATTGATGCTGATTGCTCCTGCTTCTATATAATCACAATGGCACATATTTCACTAGTTTTTCCATTTTAATTTATTTTATAGTTGATAGAAAATGATTAAACCGCTTCCAATGGACTGGCTATCTGTTTGCACTGCGTTTCCTGAAATACAATTCCCTTCCCCCCACCCGACCACCCCCCCCGCCCCCTCCCCCCCCCCGCATGTTCTCCAAGTGCAGAACTTAGAAGGATTTGTCAGCTCTTCAAAGAGGTGGTTATTCCTAAAATAAAAATCTGATTTCTAGTGAACTTCTCCGACTACTAAGTTTAGACAGGACTTTCGTGTTAGTTTTCTTTCACAGGGTAAGTGGGTTGTGACCAAATTACTAGGAGTTCTAATCATGGTCCTCTAAGCCATTTGACCACTCAGCCATGGCATATTAAAATTCTACATCTCGGTTATGAACAAATTTGGATCTCTAAAATTGGAAAGATTTGTTTAGAGATTATTGATCGTCATCCATTAAGCATTCATTTCGTTGCTTCTCACATAGCAGTTGCTTTAGCTTCATCTTTCTTACCATAATGTCCAAATTGAGCTACATTGCTGCTATTATAGAGGATCTTAGGAAATTTTTCAGTTTGAAATTGGGATACTCGGGTATGACCTCACTTTCTGGTAATTCCTAAAACTAAGTTTGGGATTGCACTTGGATTGATTTTCAGCAATTGTCATGGTAAGCATATCAATGTCTGATCTTTGTTGATCCTGATATTTGCCTCAATCACATGGATATTCCAGGCCACTTCCTCCTAAACTGGACGAGACAACATCCGAACTAAACTCAAACGAACCAGATTCTTCAGAAGTCATTGTCCTAGATGCTATAGACTTGGAGGATGAAACGCCACTGCTGGATCTGACAAATAGAGATGACAAAACCACTGCTTCTATTGCAGAGGAATGGGAGCAGCTGGTTGTCAAGGAAGTTCCCAAGACATTTTCTCCCACTTGTGTTTCCAAACCTAAGATGGACCAGTCCGTTCTGTCCTCACCAGACAGCAACAGGCAGCTGGATGCAAAAACTTCTAGGATACTAGAGAGGCTGGAGTTGCCGAGACAGTTAAAATCTAAGACAGTTTCTCCCACTATCACAAGCAGTCAAACACCTGTGCCAACAAAAAAGCCTCTGATCCCATTCCAGCCCACCAATGCAATAAACCAAAGCCCGACTTCAAGCCAGTTACTGAAGCCCAACTTCCAGAGGCTCAAAAGGAAACATAAATGAAAACAAGGCTGTTTCTACTGTGGGGGAGCATGGTAATTCTTGTGGAAGAGGTTCATGAGGTTGGTATTCTGACACCCTTCATCTATAAAGTATAAACTTACTATAGTTGACCACGCACGAGACAGCGCACACATGATATTCTGTTGTTATGAAGGCTCAAAACAAGGACCAACTCAATGTTCTAAAATACCCCCAGGCTCCATTTCGCAATATCTTACAACACACTGCCTGTATTTTATTGCTTGTTGTACTCTTTTATTCCAGGATCCAAGCTGTCAGGATTCATGGACGTATTCTGTTGGGTGCTGGTATAGATCAGTTTCATCACTTCACGTTTGTTTGTACTAACTATTATGTTTGAACTAATTATTATTCCTTGACTGTTTTGCGAGGTGACCAGGAGCGTCACTAACAAATCTTTGCTGATGTATATAGTAACAGGTATGATATTGAACATGTGCATTTGATTATGATTTAAATATGTAGGAAATTGATGGGAAAGTTCAATTCTGGTTGAATAGCAGGAATGATTCCAACTAATCGTTCAATGAAATTATTAAATCAGAAAGGGCTTATATTCCCAAGCTCAATACTGGTATCAATATGCATTACTAATTGATCTTATTATAATAAGTGCACTCTTCTATCCAAAAATTAAAAAAAAAGCTTTACATTTATTTCCCTCGTATATAGACATAGGTTCGCAATGAGCATGGCATACATTCGGTCATGCTCACGCTTTTCTTCTACAAACCAAACTAATATGGTGGGTGGCCCTCAATCAACCAACGCACTATCTTTTGCTTGCATTATAGCATATCAATATTCCATAGGTAATTCTAGAGCAAACTTAATAAAGAATACATTATTACAAACATCGTGGTCCAATTGCAGGGGGCCAAATCTTCGTACGTGATGGATAGTGGGATAAGAGTGGAGCTTAAGAACTTGTCTGGTGTGTTTCTTCTCTTTTTTATCCTTTGAAACTTAGAAGTTTTCTTTGTGAAAATCAAACTTAGTGCTGGTCTTGTGAGAGAAATCCAAGGCTAGCTGGCGCAGCTCTTTTGTCAATGCTGGTGCCCCACAATAAAACACTCCTGCAATTGTGAATAGTTACAGGTATCTCAACTTTCATTTCTAAAAGTGATAAATAATGCATGGCATAAACACTGTACGAAAGATTTGATTTGTTAACCTCAGCAAATATAGTAAAATACCCAATCCTTCCTTTCTGGTATCAGTATCTTTCAACTTTCTTACATGGACCCAGTAAAATATCTTTTTACTCTGCTAGAGAGCAAGGGTCATAAGGAACTTTAATGGATCATGCTAATGTTGATTCAATACGAGATAAACACTTAATGTAACTATCATCATCCTTTGCAAAGCACTATTAATGTAATTATCTTCATCCTTTGCAAAAGCACTAGCACTCACTTCAATATATTTTCTTTTTGAGAAAGTGACAAACATAGTAAACAAAGACATCTTTTTAAGCATAAAGAAGAGTTTCTTTTTAAGAGCAGAGGGCTTAATTATGCAAAAGGAATGAACCAGTTCAAAAGAATATGGAAGCTTGCAGTATCAGATTCTAGTGCATATAACACGTAATAAACTATAGGATTGGAGAAGTTCGCTTACCAACCCGAGAATCAGGGTGGTTAAGCGCAGTGCGCTTGTAGACATTACGCCAATCAGGCTTGGCGAAGTGAGACTTGACTCGTGTGCCAGAGACAATGTCCACACCATTCTTGGCATGATTAATGGATTGAAGCATGGCAATTAGAGCAGACCTTGCATCACCCTCTTCATAAACACTAGTACAGTAGTTGTGAAGCTCTATGACATGGTTATGGTCTAATTCAGCCACTTCATTCATAACCCCTTTAAACCAGTCAAAGGAACCTTGTTCTCTTGTCACCCAATAGAAGTATGCTCTCCTTGTCTTGAAGCTTTCTTTTCTTTTGTGTGCATTAGGGCTTAGAGTTTTAGTTAACGGGCTATTGCCTGCCCCATCAGTACCATTTTCTAATGCTTTCTCTTCTTCCTCCATGGCCCTGATGTTACTCGCTATGTCCTTGACAATGCTGATCATTGGGGTTGCTCCAATTCCTAGGCCAACGAGCAATAACACCTCATATTTCTTGTAGTCTTGTGCTGGTGCTCCATATGGACCGTCAATCAAGACTCTTGGGAAACTGCTCACAGGATAAAAAATCATCACATCATTATGCACAACCTAAACAGGAAACACTATTTTTTTCTAGGCAGACATCTTTCTTTGCTAGGGAATATCCATGTGAAAAGGGACTACTTGCAGTTCATTGTTGCGCATCTACATCTCGTGGGGGACATTGTTTACATGTTTGTTGCATGTCGTTTTCAACGATGGGGCAGGCTGTCCATGATGGCAAATTAATCTCTATCGTTTCCGTGTCTAATAATGTCTAAAACTTGGATTATTGGATGTGCAAAATATTTTAAAACACAGTTGGCATTATTTAACTATACTAATTAAGCGCATGCACAAATGCTTTTAAAACATGAAGTTTGTCAAGTAACCTAGTAAACCTTTTCTCTTCCTGTCAATGATATTGCCAATTCTGCTTTCCTGTATTCTAGTGCGGTAACGAAAAATGATGCAAAGGTACCACTCTGAAAAAGACAGCATACTATAATTCATATTCCTAGTGAAACAAACACTGATTGGTTTGGTGGTTCTCATTTGTTCATCTGCAAATTATGCTACAAGCAGTAGACTAATACACATGGCTGTACTCCATAGTTCTTATGTTTATGAAAATAAGGTAGGTCTTATCTAGTAGCCCTTTATAGATTACTTGTATGAGAGGAAAGACCTTAACAGCAAATAGCTAAGATACACACAAAGTGAAGAAAGCACTTGCTCGCCTAGGGTAGGTACATCGGCAATAAGGTTGTGGTATCCAACCACTTAAGATTCGCTCTGGATTGAGATGTTTGACCTCATGTAATCAATGCTTGTCACGTATATGCATACCATGATCCACAAACCCTCTAGATGCATTCCTTTCTTTTTGAAATGGTTATGATATTATCATTCATCAGAAGGGATTTTTATTTTTTTTTAGCTAGTAATTATACGTGAATAGAAAATATCATAAAAATTAATGCTCACTTTGGGCTGTGTCCTTGGAAGCAGTCAGCTCTGAGAAGTCCACTCTTCCCATTAGGAGGTGGTTGGCATGCCTGAGAAAAAAAAAAAACACTTACTTTTTTGCACGTATACAATCTTGGAAATAAACAGGACATAATATTGTAAGACTTCTTTTCTTCTAGAAGAATAACAAATGCACTTGTAAGAAAAAACACCTCTGAGAACACTGTTCGAAGCTGCAGTGTCCAATCACCAAGAGTTCTAATATGAACACTAAGGTAGTCATCTCCAGGGGCTGAAGTAATAGAAAATGGGTGCCTGTTGACATGTGATTTACCATAAGTATTTGACAAACGAATAGCACAAGGGATAGCAATATTTTGAAGTTTAACTACCATTCGAATGGAGAGACAGCAGAACAATTGACAAACATGTATTGCCCACTCTTGTATCTAAATCCTTGAGGCTTTGACATGTGAAGTGCCAGGACATTTCCAGGATAAATTGCCACCTTCAAAACAACCAGGAGAAATTAGCACAACTTGTAAAATCATTTCTGAAAAGTAATTAAGTCGGTGTAAAAATGGTTAAGAATAGTTACTTTTTGTATGGTAACAGCCTTGATGCTTGATCTCAGTGCCCTAATGAATCTTTCACTCCCGTAAAGCATAACAGGAACTGTCAAATACATCCAGGTCTGCCAATGGAGTTGGAGGTTTAAGGATGGACTGAGATTTCAATCAATGCAGTGAAATAAAAGAATATATGACTGAGAGGCACTTACCGTCTTCTTGTACCATTCATGAGTCAGGTAGAGGTAATAACCGTGCACGATGAGCAGGGTGTAGACGATGACGAAGAGATGGTGAGAATACCAAAATGCATTGAAACCGGTGAGCTTCTTGAGCCATGTCGGCAAATTAAGCTTATTACGTCTGAACCAAGGGGTGGCTAGTGTGAAGGCTATAGCCATCAACACTACCATGAGGATCCCAGTTACTCCTTCCTTGGACTTGACAAAATGCCAGTAACTTGAAGGTTGATCCCCGAAAAATTGCTGCATGAGCTCCCACTTTTCTTCACTTGCACGAAGAAGGCGAGGGAAGTCACACGCTAGATGAGAAATCCCATGGATACCAACTCCAATGGCAACTCCAACTGCTATAACCTGAACAAGGACACCACCATTAGTTTCTGTGCTTCCAGTTTAGAAGACATTAAGCGTAGATACTAGAGGGTACGTAGATGCTAGATAGAACCTTGTGGAAATTGAGGTTGTCGTCAAAAGGAACCGCGACACCTAATTTGGTTTTGTTCCTGAGCCAGGTGAGAGTGTTACGGCAGACAGGTAGTAGAATTAGAGCCATATTCAGTTTGAGTGTCTCAGCTGCACCCTTGGCCATGCATACACAATGGCCCATCACCACATACGCCGCTCTGCGTCGATACTGCACATACTTATATGCAAATAGGCTAGCCATAACACCAATCCATAGAGCCATTACCCAAACTCTCTGCCAGTTGTCTAATAAGAAATACCTGGTGCCTCTGCCCCATCTGTTTAATGGGTTGCTATCCAATGTAGGCTTAAGCTTCTGGCTTAGCATACGGCTCAGGTTTCGGCTTTCTCCTCCTGCCGACTGGCTTGGTCCTTGCAATAGAAGCATTTCCAGGTTCTCTATCTGTTTTTTTTTTAAAAAAAACAATAACCATGCATCATTAATAAGAGTATCAGCAATCTGCATAAAAAAAAACTCCAAACAAGTAGACCCTCAAGACATTAATAATGATTTAAACTTGTGGTTTATTACCATGATGTATCCATGATTTTCTGGATCTAACTCTTCCATGATTAATGCTGCATATTCCTCAGCTTGTTTCTGGATATTTGACAGTTTATTTGCAGAAGCGCTGAGGGTAATGATCTGCATATAAAAATTGTCAAATTATCTTAGGCCAAATCCTTTTCTGACACCAGGCACATGCGCGCTTTGATTCAAGTCAAGTGTTTCATTCAAGACAAAAAGGGTAAAACTAAAAAGAAATGTTCAGTAAGGCATTCAAAAGACGGGAGCACCTCTCTGACTTCCTCTTCTGTGATTCTGCCATCAGCATCTTTATCCACCCTGCATTTAACATCACTTGGTATAAGTTTCAGCTTGAAATCAATATAAGGTGGAGGACTTTTTCATTAAAATGAAAGACATAATCTTTGAGTGAGAGAGAGAGATTCATTTACATGTCAAAGAAAGTTTGGAGCCTGGAGTCGAAACTTTGGTTGGAAATCTGTTCCCAGAATTCCCTCAGCTCAGCTTTATTGATCGAATCACATTTCATATTCCGCTTCCTTGCAAGTGAACTGAACAGCTCTCCTGCAAACTCCTTTGACTCCTTCATTCCTGCCATTACACGAATTTTACACAGGCCCTTCAAAACTCAAAACTAACTAAAGCAAATAACATTCAGTCCAAACCAAACACATTCACATATCTACAAGTTAGAAGGAAGGAAATTTGCATTGAATTACCTATACATTCACAGAATCGCGCACGAGGAAGCAAGCCCTCAGTAGAAGCAGTAATTTCATCGAAACGCTTTTCCACAGCAGCCCATCCTGCACCACCATCAGTCTTGCTGATAAACTTTAGTCCTTTTAAAGCATGAGCAGCTGCAGATTTAGACCTGTCAAGGCGACCAGGAGGAGGCCTCTTTGAGAACGAAGCCAACCGTTTTATTTCATGAGAAACCTGTCTAATTCTTGCTGAAGCAGTTCTCACAACACTGGAAGCAGATCTTTTATCTGGACCTTTAGCAAGTAATGTCATCTCAGGATCTTCTTTGACGCCATGAGAAGGTTTAACGCTGTGTACAGCCACAAAATCATTTCGGACATCAAGAGTGATCTCCACGTATTGTTCATCCTTGGATGTGGTTGTTTCTGGTATGTTAAACCGCGCACTCTTTTTTCCAGGTCTTTTATTCAGAGGTCCGCTCAATGGACCACTGTAAGCTACCCTTTCGCTCCCCGATAGCTCTGTGTCAGAGTGATGATCTTCTCTACCCGTATCTTGCATCTGGGAGATTTTAAAATGATAAAATGTTTCAAGCTCTGTTTATGCGTGACAGTTTAAAAGAAGCAAGAAAAGAAGGGGAAACCCCAAATGTTGTTTAAAGCTGAATTCTAGCAGATTGCTGTAAAGAAAGAATGCAAAGACACAGAGAGGGAATTCGTGTCTTTTTCTTCCTCTCTCTGAGTATTGGATCTGTTAACTTCTGTCCCAAAGTGAGCCGTAACCTGTTATATAAATATACTTGCAGAGACTCTGTGGCATTTTAGACAGGAAGACTGGTCTGAACATGAAAAAAATATTAATATGCCAGGCTAGTAATGACGTTTAGATAACATAATTACTGTTCTTTTGGAACATCCTTCATAATGATCACATTGGGATGAAATGAACTGAACAGTTAAAAGTAATTATGAAAATGTCAAAATAAAAATTAATTATGTTATCATTACATTTGACTATTAACACCATTTAATTACATGTTGCCGATTAGGAAAGCTGATTAGAAGCTTCCTGTTTCCTCACATGCGCATGAACTCTAGTTTCTAGTTGTCCATACAGCTTGAACACTCCACGTTAGCTTTTGACAAAATCTCTATCAAATTACTTCCAAATCAGTATTCTGCTGTTTCTATATTATTTACTTAGATGACTATAAGCTGTTGTCATTCATCAGAAGTTTGACAATGTTTTTCCGGTCTTCTTTTTACCGCCTTTTTTTTTGAGAAACAACATTAGGTAATCGATCTGTCAATCTTTGCTTTCTTGATATGACTAATCGCAATTTCTTGCTTTAACCTGATGAAACACGTTGTGGTTGTCATGCAGTAACAATCTTGTAGTCTACTAATAGTCTAGCATCTACACAACCATCTGACCTTGCAGAATCCATTTTGTAGACTCTCTCTATAGCAAGAAAAAATTACCACGTTAAAGATAGATTGACAAACAAGTAAACAACCCTCTTGTAAAGCAAGAGGAGTACCCAACAAAAAGCTTATGATCACTGTTATTAAACGCCTGCCGACATGGTAAATTGACTTGAGACACTACTGACTTGATTTAGATTTATAAAAAGTCAATTTAAAAGTTGATGTAATAAACCAAACTTAATAATCCGTTGATTTTTTTTCCTTTTTTTCCTATTTATTTTCAAAATAACATAGTTTTTGTTTTTTTTATTATCCTAGATCAACTCGCTGGATTGATCGTGCCTTACATCTAGTTGGGTTTAATGAATATGTTAAAACATGATAAAAAAGAAATTACATGAGATAAAATATATAAAAGAAAATCATGAAACAAGATTTTATGAATGTAGACCACCAGAACCTTATAGCAAGAAAAAAACAGGACTTTATACACAAAAAAAAACTAGTAACTTGTTTTTCATTATCGATTATCCACCAATTAAGTCAACTATAAACTTGTTTTTCATTATCTTTTTCCTTGTAACATTGAATTGAATAAGAACTGGGTTTTGATTGAGGAAAACATTCCCACTTGATTCACAAAGCACAAATGTGATGGTGCGCCACCACTTCCTAATCGTGTGAGAGTATATATTACAAATGGTCAAACATTGTGCCCTCAATGTGGTTCCTCCATATCAGGACCATTCTTCTCTTTATTTGCCCATTACAGCAGATTATTTAGAACTTCCCTCGTGTGTAAGTGCAAGATGATTTAAAAGGCCAAGTTTTGTTCATTTGGGATTGGAAATGGGATTTATCACTTTCCATTTCTTGATAAATCTTGTTTGTTTTCACATTAATATTATTAATCCCATTAAAATCTACTTTTATTTCTTTTTTTAAAAACACAAAACTATGTTTTTTAACTTGTTTTCTTATAAATTAAATAGAAACTATTTTGGATTGGCTCGGGATTCATTTCTTTTTAAAAAATCAAATTTAATTTTAGTGTTACAATGCATTACAATCTTGAGAGGACGTCTACTAGGTATATGGATACAAGTAGTTTCCATGAGGACTCAACTCTAACACCAAACCTATAGAATGTGATTTTTCCCATGAATTTTTAAATCCCAGCTGGATAGTGACTTGCGTTCGATGAACAGAACTGACACGTGAATACTCTCTGATCGTCAACTTAAAAAAGAAGAAGAAGAAGAAGAAAAGCTTCTAAATGCATAAAGAAATGTATGGCCCTGCTCCAACAATTCTATTGTTACGCGTTATGTTAAAGAGTAGATGAATTTTTTTAATGTAAAAAAATACTACTTGTTTAACATGCTAAATGAATAACTCAAATTATGAAATTAATATAATTTTATAGAAAATAAAAAAATTAAAATGATAAAACTTAATTTATAATCAACTCAATATTAAAAGATAAAATAAAAAATAAATTAAAAAAACAAAAAAAAACTACCCAAATCAACTTGAGCCACCCTTTTTAACGTTCAACATGGATCAGAAGACAAAAATAACTTTATAAAAAGTAAATATAAAAAAATTACAAATCTCACTTTTTAATAGATCCAATGTTGAATGTTGGAACAATCCACGAGAGTAGGATAACTCCACAAGCAACAAATTGAAAAAAAAATTACAAAGCAAAGCCTAATTTAACATTGATAACATTGAAAAAAAAAACATTCAACTAAAAAGGAAACAAAAAAAAATTAATTGGATCATGATATTGAGATAACGCCTTAAAAAAATAAAATAAAATAATACAAAACTCAATTTCTAATCAACCCAATATTAAAAAATAAAATAAAAAAATCAATTAGAAAAAGTAGCTCAAAAAAATAACTCGAGTTAATCTTTTAAACCTATAACATCAATCATGAAATCATTATAAATTCATAAAAAACAATATAAAGAAGTACAAAATCCCACCTTCAACAGATCTAAGGTTGAAGGTTTAAATAAAAAAAAATTAAATTCATAAGACCGATATATAATCTAATAAAAAAATAAAATAAAAAAATAAAATAAAATCTTTAAAATAATTTAATATTAAAAAATAAAATAAAAAAAACTGAAAAAAAGAAAGAATTGGTGAGGTGAGGAGTGAAACTTAAAAAAACTAAATAAATAATATTTCTTGCATGTTACTACATGCGGTGATTTAGGCACAGTTGTTAATATTTTGTTAATTAATAATAAACTCATTTTCAATGCTAAATCGAAACTAACGACTTCGGGATGGTAGGTGAAGATCCTCAACTGTCCATTTCACAATCCAACAAGGAACTGAGAAAGATCCTGACAAGTGCTTCACATCAACGCAAAAAAAAACGAGTTTGACATTATCCAGAAACGCGGATTTGATTTGGTGAACCTGGAAAATGTTATGCTCAATTTGTTTTAGATACATCTCTAGCATGTGAGTTGTCCTGGATAGGTTTATAAATCCTGTTTATTTATTCTAAAAATTTCCAAGTTGATGACGTGGGAGTTCTTTAATTGAATAACTACTCTGTTGTATTTATTAATATCATGTGTTTTTTAAGTATATATTATAAATATGTTTGATTATTCTACAACAACATTTATTTTTATGCTAGTTTTGAAAAGGAATAGGAAGAGCCATTATTTAAATTGATTGATTATCAATTATAAAACTTCTATTATTATAAATAAATAAATAATTTTTATAATCAATCATTATTTTTTATGAGGTTAAAAACGATAATTATTTTTTCTATTAGTTTTGAAAATATAAGAAAAAAAAGTCAAAATCATAAAAAAAGAAAATCGTTATTGTTTTTGTGGGTTTGTATGAAAAACAAAAATAATATAATTAATTATTCTTTTAAAAATGATATTGATAAAATAACAAAATAATAAATATCGGGAAAAAAAATAAAGAAAATGAAAAATTAAAAAAAAAAAGAACAGTGCGAGGATAGGGGCGGCGAGGCCTACGCTTATAGGCCTCGTAGCAACTAGACCTAAGTTCTTTGGCTGATCGTGCCATGGCTCGACGGATGACACATCGCATGCTAGGAAGGACGCGT
>Ga0325411_1000899_pt1 | contig 32175 bp, 17 predicted proteins | sample PopdelMetagenome_13_FD_206181 | JGI IMG/M metagenome (GOLD analysis project Ga0325411, IMG submission 206181) | Populus deltoides microbial communities from Bellville, Georgia, United States - Xylem-PdIQD-R4 | ecosystem: Host-associated > Plants > Phyllosphere > Stem > Wood/Secondary xylem...
CCATGCAGAGTGCAGTATTCGGAATAACATGAATTTGAGGTCACATGGATCGTGGAAAAGAAGAAAAGGAAAAAGGAAAAGAAGATTTCCTTCACATTATTGTACCAATCAAGAAAATTATGCCATGCCTGTTTTACATCAAGCCCTTCAAGTTAAGAGGTATTTGGTTTGGAATCCAATGCGGACTGGGAAGGAGACAAAATCTTCAATGACGTCGTAGAATCATAATTGCAATTAGCATTTGTCAATGTAATGATGCCCTTTGAATAGTCAATTGACTTGTTTATGCTTTCAAACTCTGCTGCAGAAAATAAATGAATTTAATGGAAGAAAAGACTCCTCCTGGGTCACCAGCGCTAAGGAAAGATAAATAGGTGTCTAATCCATCTGGGTTTTTTTTTTTTTTTAATTAATGTAATATATGTTGCTGGAACACATATCTTCTCACGTCAAGTTACAGGCTGATGCTCATCTGGCACGACAGATTGAAGAAGAGCAACACCACTTGAACCTAGCTATCAAGCATATCTTCTCACGTCTGTATTTAATCAGGAGACTTGCGTTTAGGAGGGGACTCAACAATGCCGGCAACGTTAGTAGCTCTACATTTATTAGTTCTAGCTTATCTTCAGGTTCGAATTAAGAGATAACCTATCTCTCTCAAAACTAAAAAGAAAAAGAAAAAGAAAAAAACAAAATAATGTTGAGGCACTCATAACCCTTAAATTGATGAGACAAAGCAAAAGCATTTGTCCTTTCAAGTTGCACAAAATCACAGTGAAAGAAAACATGACCCATCAACATGTGGAAGAATAACCCTGGATTTTGGGCACCCCTTCTTCCACAGTAACAGCCCTTTCATTATCAGCGAAATGTATCCATATTATATATAAAAAATTAAAATAGCACAAAAAATATGGATTATGATATGAAAGAATTAGTAAAAATATAGTAGAACAAAAGTTAATTACCAAAAACATGTGAAAGATGTGGAAAACTTTGTGGAACCCCCAATTATCACAAGTTTGTGTATTCTTTTCAGTGTCTTTGATTTTGAAAAATTACCGATTCCATATCTAGGCATTGCTGCAAGGGGGTATTGTCTGCACTTGACGTTGTGTGGTTTTGTTGTGCACAGGCTTTTCATCTATGAAATGGTCAACAAGGGTTGATCTTTGAGCAGCATAGGATTGCTGCATGAGCACCACAGAGAGTTCTTCCACCAGGCTTTGTATCACAATATAAATGGCTGAAAATTCAATCATGCAAAGTTAGAATCATGATATGCTTCTTAACTAATCACACTCACGAGAAAGCTGACTTCCACTCCTCTTTTCCAACAGAAGAAATGTGTAGAATTTTATCGAGCAGGCAAATACCAAAAAGAATTTGCCCTGTTAATTAAGAACAGCAAAAAAGCATACCAAGCATTTTACTTTTATGTAGAGTGATCCTCGAGAGGAGGCGGGGGAAACCACCGCTCTCCCTCTATCTCCTAATAGAACACAAGATTGCACACGCTTTCAACACACTAACTCCCTCGTTTACAATGACCTGCTGACAACCCCTATAACCTGCATGCATGTGTGTTGGTGAACATAAAAGCATCTTCACGTAGACTGAGAACACAGGCTACCGAAACTTTAGATTGCTGAGGCTCTGGATATTTCTCTTCACCGCACAGACCTTGAACACACAATTTACTTGACCCATACTTGCAATGCTTAATTGCCAAGAAACCATTCAAGTTTGGGTACATATATATACTTCCAAAAAGTTAGAAAGAACCAAAGAGCAGACTTCTTCATTACTTTCTCTGAAAAAAACTGTGTTATTATGAACTGATGTTGTCCGGCCATGTAACGAGTTTATTTTCTATGGCATGTCCAATAAAGACAACCCATTTCCATCCAGAAGATATTAGAATGGATAATGAAAGAGAGAAATACTCAAGTTTTAGTCATTCTACATCATTAAACTGAGTCATTTCCTGCCATGGAAAATTAATGGCTATCATTAAAGATTGTTCAAATGTCTCTTCTGGAAGAGTGATGCTATTTACCTACTTACAGATGACCAGTTATCTTTATTTCAACATTTCTGCTGCATAGCTCCTCCATAACATATGGTTATGGTGGCATATAAAAGTCATTAAAACACGGTTTCAGAATATCAGATGCACTGAATTCACATCTATGCTTGTCCACTTACCTTTAATCATTTCTGAAGAAAACAGGGAGTTGTTGCCAGATTATTTCAATCTACTTAACCATCCACCATTCTCAAAGAGAATCACACGAGATAAATGTCTCCTAGCTACCTGGGATGTCCACTTTACAGGAGCCCTGAGTACTATCTTACTATCCAATCCTGTGAAAACCTTTTCTTAGCTATAAGAATTCGTCTAATTAATGTCCTTGACTAGAAAATGTTAGTGGTATCGAACGCAGAGTATCACGCGTGTAGGATTCCAGGAAAAAACACAAGAACAACAAAAAAGGATTGACCTACAAATCACCATACAATAGAAAGCAACATGGCTCTAACCAAGTCCAGAATACATCAACAAAATATAGGTCATGTTTACCTCATTTAAAAAGATGATACAACCAATAGAGTTCAAAATAGAAATGGAAAAACATCCAAATTTTCACAGGTAGAAAGCTTAACAAAATTAAACTGGCAACAGATATATATTGCACAAAGATGTGCAAATCAGCAAATTATTGTTTTAGAAAGACAGCAACAGCTATAACAATAAATGAATTAACAAAAAAAAGAAGCATAAACTACGCACAAAATCTTCATGGGTGAGTTGCAAGCACAATAATGGATTTGCAGAGGAAAGTTTTCATCAAAATTTATGATGATATAATCACAGAAAACAGATCAGTAAACAAGGACCATAATATTTTCAGACACCAATAATACTTCAATGCTTTGAGCAATTGCTGAAAACACAAATATAGCAAAGCATATCCATACAAGTAATAAATTGTTTATGCATGGGTCTATACTCTATCGAAACTGGTAGAGGAAAGTACCTTCTGAGATTCCTGAGTAATCTGTTCATCATCAACTTGGTTGAAGGCCCACATGCTGCAAAATCAAATTAATTTCAAGACGAGGTTAGATCTCCTTTTTCTTGATGCTTCAAATGACTGCAATAATGAAAGGCTCCTTTTAACAAACTGAACGTATGTGCCAAGGCACAAACCATCTTAGTACCTTAATCTGTGTCCTATTGTATGTGCACGTGACAAGAACAGATCCATAACTAGCCTGGATAACTGCTGGATATGAGAATTTCATCTCCAGATTTTCCTCTAGCGTAATGACATCAATCCATCAGTCACCGTCATCTTTGGACACTGCAACTTTAAGCACGCCCCTTGAGATTGTATTATAAGCAAGTAAGACAGGACCATCTTTTAGTTTAACTCCATCAATACCAAACGTAAAAATGGATATTGTCATTCCCAACCAATATGAGGTAGCAACAATGATAGAATTTCATAAACCATGGGAATGAGAATACTTTTTATCATGTTTTTCTTTCTCACTTTAAACAGCATCTACTTGTTGTCCAAAGAAAGATAGCTGTGGTAAAGCAAAGTAATGCAAAGATGATAAAAAATAATAATGAAAAGTAAAAATCTAAAAAATTAAATAAGAAGATAGGTGTGGTAAAGCAAAGTAATGCAAAGATATATTTTTATTAAGTCTTTTTCTTTAAATTCTCTTAGTTATTCCTTTTCTTTTACATGCTTGAATAATGCTGGATTACAAATTTTTTTTATAGGCATAAAATCCTAGACTATCAAAGAATTAAATAAATACAAGGAAATCCTAATCTGAATAGGAATTGTATTATGTCGACTGAACCGGTTGACTGTTTTTGAACAGGTCAATCGTTTTATTTAATCCAACCGGTGGATAGGTTTCTTTGTTCTTCAGAAAAATTAGAAATCAAGTTTAATTTTCAACACCCCTCTTAAACTTGATTTCTTCATAACTCTTTGCAAATCTCTTATCTTTATAGAAATATCATATTTGAGTGGTTTTATGAAAATATTCACAACTTGATCTCATGTCTTTACATATTTGACTTCAATTTCTTTGTTTGTAACACAATCTTTTAGGTGATGAAATCTTATGTCAATGTGCTTATTTCTGTCATGAAAAACTGGATTTTTAGTTAAGGCAATTGTTGATGAGTTGTTCATATAAATCTATGTAGGCTTTTCTTGTGGCGTTCATAATTCTTTCAATAATCTTCTTAGCCACATGGAATGACAAACATATGATGTAGTAGTTACATATTCAGCTTCACATGTTGATAAAGTGACTATAAATTACTTTTTTGAACTTCATTTTTAGTTAAGGTCAAAGCTATTAGAATATCCATAAAACAAGCCAAAATCAACAATACCTTTGATGTATCAAAGAATTCGCTTCAAAGCTTTAAAGTGTGTCATAGTTGGTGTCTCCATAAACCTACTCACAAGTCCTATTCCAAAAAGAATATCCTAACGTGTGTATGTCAAATATCTCAAACTTCTAACCAGGCTTTTGAATATTGTAGAGTTTATCTTCTCCCCTTCATCATTTTTTAACATTTTCACTCTATACCTAACTCGAGTATTCACTTTTGCACAATCTTCCATCTTAAACATTTTGAGAATCTTTTTTGCAAATTTCTTTTGGCTTATAAAGATTCCATCCTCTCCGTGTTTGATCTTAATCCCTAAGTAGTATGTCATATGACAAATGTTCATCATTTCAAACTCCTTGATCATTACTTGCTTGAAGTCTCCAAACATCTTTGGATTATTTCCTGTAAAAAACAAGTCATCTATATACAAACATACAATAAGAGTATCACCACTCTATTTTATCTTCACATATATAACATATTTATAAGGGCATATTACAAATACATTCTTTAAGAAATAGCCACTACTACGACTAAATAAAGCCCTTGGGGCTTGCTTCAATCAATACAAGGTATTTTTTCAACTGTAGTACCTTGTCTTTATGTTTGTTCACTTCATAACATATGTAGACCTCCTCCTCAAGAAAACCATTAAGAAAGGTTGATTTGACATCCATTTGATACATTTTTTTATCTATATTGGACAACTATGGCAATAATTAATTGAATGGTCTCTAATTTAGCAACGAGAGCAAAAACCTCATCATAGTCAATCTCATGCTTTTAACTATAGCTTTTTGCCACTAACCTTGCCTTGTACCTCTCCATTTCTCCTTTGATATTCTTCTTTTCATTGCAGATCCACTTGACACTTATTGATTTCTTTCCACTTAGTTTAGGAACCAATTTTTATATGTCATTCTTCTCAATTAATGCAATCTTCTCATCTATAACAATTCTTCATTTTACATCCTTTATTGTTTCTTCAAACGTTATAAGATCACATATAGAAAGGTGACAATACTTTTTTTTTTTAAGAAGTATACCTAAGTTCTTCTACTATAATCATAAATAAAAAGTAGATAATATAGATTTTTATCAAATGAACATGGTTTGATAGGACCTCAAACATTTGCATGTATCTCTAGTAAAGGTTAACTTGCTCTGGATATAGACTCCTTTGGAAAGCTCTTACGTAATTGCTTGCTCACTAAACATCTTTTACATAACTGATTTAGATGTATAATAGATGGTAGACCCTTCAACATCTTTTTTTGTGACATCATCTTCAAGCTATCAAAGTTTACATGCCCATGTCTCATATGCCAAAGCCAAATCTCATCTTTCATACATGCCTTTAAGCATTTAGGAACACCTGTCTCTATATTTAGCAAAAACATTTTGCTCTTTGTCATTGTTCCTTTACAATCATAGCTCCATATGTATCAAGTAATGTCAAGGCACGATCTTTCATCTTAATCTCATAACCCTTCTCCAACAATTGTCCCAAAACTCAATATATTGCTTTTTTACACTAGGGATATAATAGACATCAACAATAAATTGATGACTTTTAGTTTTCAATTTTATGAGAATCATACCTTTTTCCTTTAATTGAAACATTTGAATGATCTGCAAAGGTGACATTACCTTTAATTAATTCATTAAGCTTCATAAACTTGTCTCTATCTCCACACATATGATTGCTGGCTCCTTTATCTAAATACCATATGTTCTTTTTAGCTTGTATTCATTCATTATAGACTAGTAATAGGGTGGTTTCTTTCTCATCTTCTATAACAAGATTAACATTTTCCTCAACCTTTCTGGTTAGTGAAAATTTGTGTTTCTACAGTTAGATTCCAGCAATCCCTGGCATAATGACCTACCTTTTAAGAATTATAACATTTAACCTTTGTTTTGTCAAACCTGGATTTCAGATTGCCACTGTTAATGCAACTGGTTGTCTGGTTTGTTTTATGCGGTCGACCGGTTGACTTGTTAAGACTATCATGACCTCTTCTTCTAAATCATTCTCCTCCTCATCTTCCTTTTCTTTTTCCACGTCCTCTACCCCTTTGGGGATATCCAGAACCTTCTTGCTTTGAAAAAAGTGCTTGTGCACCCATATCTTGAATTTCATTGACTATTTCCTCATGGGCTTGTAATTTTCCCATGAGACCTTGTATCAAAAGAACATATATATTTTGTGACTCTTCAATCATGACCACCACATAATGAAACTTCTTTTGCAGCGAGCATATGATCTTTTCTACCACATGTCTCTTTCATCTTCTATTCATATCTCTTTATTTGACTATAGCCAATACTCTTGTAAAGTATTCTGAAATATTCTCTGATTCAAGCATATATAACTTTTCAAAGTCACTATATAACTTATGTAGACGTACCTTTCTCATATTGTTAACTTCTTGATTTGATTATTGTAAAACATCATATGCTAGCTTGGCCGTGGTTGCATTTGCCACTATCTCAAAAGTGGCATCATCCAAATATCGGTAGATGATTGTGAGTGCTTATTGATCCTTACTTCGTGCCTTTTACACGACCTTTATTTGGGATGAAGTCAACTTTGCTCTTTTTATAACCTCCTCAAAACCTTTCCCAATCGTTTCTCATATATCTTGGGAACCTAGCCAAGTTTTTACTCGAATACACCAAGTTTCTTAGTTGTCATTTGTCAAATGAGGACATTATAGTGGGAAGTTTGGATTGACCATAATAAACAATCAAAACAAGCTCTGATACCACTTGTTGGAAGAAATGTGGTAAAAGATCAAAAATATTAATGCAAAGTCAAAAACTCAAGAACAAGAAGTAGATTGAGAGGAAGATATACTTTTATTAAGTGTTTCTATCTAAGTTCTCTTAGCTATTCTTACTCTTTTGTATGTTTTAATAATGCTAAATTACATGCCTTTTTATAGGCGTCAAGTCCTAGACAATCAAGGAATTAAACTAATAAAAGGAAATCCTAATCTGAGCAGGAATTATATTTTTCCGACTGAACTGGTTGATCATTTCTAAACTGGATGACCAATTCATTTAATCCAACTAGTGGACCAGTTCCCAATCGGTGGACTGATTCCTCTGTTTTTTTTTAAAAGAAATCAAGTTTAATTTTTAGCACTTGTTTTAGAAAATAAAGAAGTAACAAATTACAATAACTAAGTAATAGGTTCAACATCAATGCTCTTTGTCATAAATTAGGTTATGCGTGAGGATGAGTTCATAAAAATCAAGTCTTATAATCCTAGAAGCAACTCCAACTTGTTGTAGCTAATGAGCTGATGCACTAACAATCATACAAATCCACCTCTCTCAAATCTTGTTTGGGTTTCAGGGTTTTATGGTCTATGTCTTACAGAGTCTTAAAGTGAAATGTGGAATGACTTTTTATAAATTACAAGTCAAATTTCATGCTTGGAGTGTGCTATTAAGTAAAGATGCAAGATCTAAAAGGAGAGTATGAATGTTTCCACAACAGCTTCAGGGTTGTCTTGCTTATATCTTATGGTGTGTAAAGTGGAATATGGCATGATTTGTTCTCATTTGTGTCCAATTATTAAGCATGATGTTCATTTTTTTCATAAAAATACAAGATCTAAAAGGGAGAGCTTGCATGCTCTAACAACAACAAAGCTATATTTGAGAAAGTGAGGCAATTTTTCTCTTAATTGAAACTCAAATTTCCTTGCATATTTACCAATGTTTGAACTTTATGAATTGAATTCAATTCACATGATTAAATCAATTCTTGATTTTGGAATCATTTTGAGGGTATTGATTTGAATTCCAAATAGAATTAAAATCATAAAAAATGAGCAAAAACAAATAGGAAAAGAAACCCTCTGATTTGTTATGGTAATTCCAAATAAAAAATAATATTCCAAGAATAACCCCTTTTTTTTTTCCCTAAAAAACTATTCTCATTCTTTTTGCCATCATTTTGTCAATCAGGTAAGCAAGCATAGCGCTTCTCCAAAGATTTTGATTGGGAAACACTAGACAAGAAATAGAAAACAACCCTTCTTATCAATAAAACTTACTCCCTTTCACTTATACTCCTCCTTCATAACATGAAGAAATTCAAGGAAGTGAAGATTCAAAAGCATAAAAAGGTTTCATCTTCACCATTCCTCTAGCAAATTCTTCAAGGTCTTTACTGAATATTTATATTTTTCAATTGGGTTTGGATTTATTTTCTTAATTTTATAGAAATGGGTTATGTTTCTTTAAGTGCAGGAGAGAAGGTATTTGTTGAATGAATTCCTTGAGTTGGTTTCTTGTAAAGAGTTTTCAAAGGTTTTGGAAGTTGGCCATTGGAATTGCAATTCTATTATTCCTATCTTAAGGTAATCCTAAAACAACAACTGCAACCTTGCTTTTTTTTTTTTTTTTTTCTATTTTAAGGTTGTGATTTTTTATACAGAAAGAAGAGTAGTAGTGAGTCAAGATCTATTGTTTGGATGCCTAGATAATGAGTGAAATTGTGAAGAGAGAAGATAGAATAATGAGAACTTATGTTTCTTATCTTTTCAGATTTTAGAAAATTGACATGAAAAATCTTTGTATTGCAAGATTTTATAGGTGATATGAACCCTTTGTTAATAAGCCATGATGTATCACTAATGTCTTCCTATTATTATTATTATTATTATTATTATTGCAATGAGCTAACATTAAGCAACAAAAGTTTGGTGTTTGTTTTAAACAATGAATAGGTTGCAAAAGAAGAATTTAGTTTTTTTGTTCTTTTGGGAATTTTATTTGAAATATGTAGAAAAAGGATTTTGCTTTTTAACAAATCTTAGTTACAATCTATCTCTTATTTCTCTATTTTGATTCCTTTTACAAGTAATATAAATCTTTCTTATTATAAAGTTTTCTACTAATAAGGTATGTTAGGATGTTTTAAAAGACATGACACTAAAGTTGCTCAATGGGGGAGCATGTTATATTGTTTTCTTTCCTTAAAAGACACATACAATACAAGCATAAATATGGATATATGTGAGAGTTGATGCTTGAACAAACCCTATTATTAGTTTTCACCATGTCAAAGCAATCTCTACTTCCTCCTCATTGCTCATTTAAGAAGAATATTGTTTCTCAACCCATTCTAAACTCTTATCTGCAGCACCATAGATCTCCTTCCCAAGGTTCAATTCTCGAAGAGATGCCAACATGGCTTGATTATTTGTGAAGTGAAGAAGATGCAAATTTTAAAGGAATGTGTCTTTCTTAGTTGACTAGTGATTCAATCACTTTATTAGATAGTACTGTAGATTTATTTTCAAGTTTGAGTTTTTATAATAATGAAGCTACTTCGGGTGGTAATGAAACCTGTAAAGGGAATGTGACCTTTTCAAAAAATGCTATAGCATTAACATTATTGGAGTATGCATTTCAAAATCCTTTGCAGTATGTAAATGGAAACTTGTGCATTTAAGGGATAAAACCCTTGGATCAAATAGGGAATGCATGTGGTTTAGCTGATTATATGTTAATGCCCCAACTTGCTTTACAATATTTTAGCTAAATTTGGAATTAATGTTAGGCTAAATTTGGAATCACTGAACCAAGATTTAACAACCTAGTTTGAGCTTTTCTCAAGTAATATGGATGTGGATCTCTTATAGATAGATAATAACCATAATTATATTATATCACCACTGTAGAATCTAATAACTAGTCATTTTCATTAATGAAAAACTTATGCTATTTTCACTTCCTTGCATTCTCTTACAAAGTATTTTATTCATAATCTACTTTTTGCCTAACTATGCAAAAATACATTGTCCTAAATCACTTGTATGCATGACTCTTTTTATTTATCAAAATTCTTAGTTGTTTTATAGTCTAATTTTGCAACATAAAAGGAGCGTCAAGTTTAATTTCTAAACATATAAACACATGCATTGATAAAAAAAAAAAGAGAGAAATAACAAGGTTACCTATATTTTATGTTATTTTAAATAAACATAAGGTCATTATAACAAAAAGAAAACATTTATGTAACAATTCTTTAAAAAAAAAAAACTAAGAACAAAATAGTCAAAATTGCAAAATTTAGTTCATTTCCACATGTATTCCAAACAATATAATTGAATTCAATTCTAAAGATCAATATTTTATTCCAAACATAAAAATTATAATAAATAATGAATTGATTTGAAATTTGCTTATGAATTGAATTCAATTCAACATGTGATTTGATTTCAAACAAATTGTTTGAATCAAATCCAAGTTTTATGAATAAAAAAGGTTTCAAGTACATAAAGTTGAGCATGAAGGTCCTATAAAATATAATTTCATTTGCATCAAGTCTTGTGATAGAGATTTGGCAGGTGCTATGGTATTCATGAAAACTAAGATTGGCTAAATCTAATCTTCAAAATTCAATTAAAATATATTTATTCAACTAAACATTGACAAACCTTTTATTTAACACACCAAGTGCAAGCATGCCACCATTCCAATTTGGAATACTAACCCGAGTTTGGTTTAGGGAGAGTAGTGGGTTTTGCATAACCCTATGTCGCACCATCATTATAGGATTTTGACATACAAACTCTTCCAATGTTGTCAAAAGAAAGCAATAAAACATGAATTGTCCCATTTGCAATTTGGAATGGCGCTGGCTTAATTATATTAACGATGTATTTTTAATGTAAAGAGGGTCATACTTTCTCCAAAGTTGAAAATAAACCATCTTTCACTTACTAAACATCATTAGATTCCAAGTGCACAAATGTTTGAGTTTTTACAACCTCCATTTATGCACCTTGAGATTCCAACTTTATCTAGATAATCAACAAAGCAAGAGCCAATTTATCAATAGGATTGGCTGCATAAGAGTATGGCTTATTTTAAGGGCATTATAATAACAACAATCAAGTTTCATGGTTTCTTTATAACAAGAACACTAGGTAGCATTTGGTTTTTAGCTTATGACAGAAGAGACGAAGACAATTAGAAGAACAAAAATTCATTCCAAAACTGTTATAGAGATAAATTTATTTTTATATGTTTGTCTCTATTCTTTCATTTAAACATGTGTCTATCTATTTTGTATTTGTCCTTCTATCTTGCAATACTAACCAAATATAACTTTAGATTCAGTAGACAATATTTTCTGATGTTTTATAACCATACCTTATTCTTTGACTACCCTAACATGCTTGGTGGAAGTTGCCCTCTATTTGTCCAAGTAACACCTTTTTCATAAGACCGCTCATGCATCCACTCCATCTAAAAATTAGCAATCCAAAAATGAATAGAAACATGAAAGATGCAACAGTAGCTAGTAAGCTAAACCTACATTATTGTTTCCACAAGGAACTATATAATATAATTTAACATATTATAAAATTACATTGCAACAACTCAAAGAAAACTTTTATAAAATATGATAAAAACACAAATACATTCAAATCCAGATAACAAGTAACTGCAATACTAAGTGGTAACATGATATAATAAATGGAAAGTTAAAGTTCTGTCTAGGGTTCAACTACAACTTTGGAAAATCATTTTAGAAATTTAGGCATTGTAGGGCTTGTTGACTCAACACCTTCAATTTTAGTAGAAGTTGTAGCCTAATAACAATTTAAGGGTCCTGTAAACACTCTTAGCAAACCATAATGACTTTTTTTTTTTTTATCTCATTTGAAGCTGTTCAAAACTTATTTTGGAAAAGAAGAAGAAGAAGAAGAAGATATGTGTTTTCCTTTTCCACCATTTAACACCAACAACATAGTCGATATGCCTAGTTAACTTAACCCTTGAACCATTGAGGGCCAATATAGCATATTATAGAATTTATTGGTAATTATTTCCAAAGTAGGATTTGAAGGATGAAGTTACTTGGAGAACCATGTGGCTTGGCATGTACTTAAAGGGAACACCTCCTAATGCTAAATCATTAAAGGGAGTTGTTAATATTGTGTTGTAGGGAACAATCTTTTTCTTCTCTAACTGTCACAACCCTCTTCTAATTACTTTGATAATGCATCTTAGTTAGTATCTAATATTATATTCACTTTATAATTATGCTTTATCTTAGCTAAGTAAACAACCTCTCTAATTATTTCTTGTTGTCATCTAATCAATTAAAATTAAATTTACTAACCAAACATGTATTTATAAGCACACACAACCCATTGTCCATTAAACAACTTATAGGACATCTTGTCATCTTGTCTTAATCATTCACTTATATGTTACATCTTTGTACATAGTTGTCCTATTGATCAATTACACACTAAAAAATTTCATGCATGATATGTTTACATATGGTACTATATTATAATGACCCATACTAAAAACTAACCTATGAAAGATACAAAACTTCAAGTTATGACTCCAAAACACTTTGGTTGATAGCTTATCGCCTAAGCCCTCTTTCAATGTCAATTTGATTCTTTGAAAATAATTTATCAATTACTAATGAGATAATCCAGTGAATGATTAAAGAAATAAATATGGGAAAATTCATAAGTTTTCAACATACATGCTCAACATCATATTAACATAATATTTGCACAAGTAAACATGTATGATAATTGAATGTCAATATCTCATATCCATACTTTACTCAACGGTAAAAGATGTAGCATATAGATGGCCATAATTTCATATAAAACAAGCTTTCTTCTTTCACATGTCATGTGCAATTATATCAACACAAATTTAGGTTAAAACACATCTTTTACTTTAGAAAATACATCATGGTTCAATCTTTCAAAATCATACTCTTATTTAGCAACTATCATATGAAGTTTCCATTGAAAAAGGTTATATTGATGCAGACCTTTTGATAATGTGGTCAAGCAACCCCCAACAAAGTAGCTAACAACCTAGAATGTCAAAAATTAGGTTTGATAGAACCCTGATCTAGAGGTAACCATGTACTTAATAACCAAAGGTATTAGAAAAAAACTTGGACCTAGAGATAACCTTGTATCTAAAAACTCTAAGTATATGAATGATGTCATAAAGCAAGCTAATCTTCGATAAGTCAATGTACGATCTTTGTCCTTGCAAAGAAATGTTGTTTTTCCATGAAAAAATAAAATGAAAACTCACGTTTATTCTTCAACTTGCTTCCATAAGCAAGGAAAACATACAGTTCTTTGTTATAAGTGAGATAGTTCAATGTAGCTCCACTTAACTTCTCATTGAAATAAGCAATAGGTCTTCAATATTGCATTAATATAGTTCCTATTCCTATTTTGGCTGTAATAGGTCACTCAACTCCTGTTTATTTCATAAAAAAACATTTTCATTCTAAAATGGCTCTATGTAGATCAAATCTTAAATTTCTACACATTCTTGGTAGATTTCAGTTCTGATTTCAAACATGTTGTTCTCTCTCATTTGGATGAATTAATGGTCCTACCATATATGGTTGAAATGATTGGGATGTATGGTTTCCAGAAAAACTTGAGTGGCAACAAAATTCCACTTGTAGCTTCAGATATGTCCCAAGTAGTACACAAAGGTCTAGTATGACAGATTTGATAAGATTCATCTAAGAACTTCGATCTTCTAAAATAATATGTTATCAAACTCCATTTGACCTAAAAATCTATCAAAATAGATTTCCATGTGTCTAGTATTTCTTTGTAAAATTTTAGCTCAATCCGATGTGCAGTTTGAGAGATATGCTTGATCTCGCAAAACTAGTCATCAGACATTTTAAGGACAAATTTGGACTTGACTTCGTTCGTATCATCCTCCCTTTCTTTGAAAAGATTTCACCTCAAATTTGTATCATGAAAAACATCTTCTATGGCTAACAGATCAAAACCAAGCTAAAAATTAGAATCATCATCAAAACCAAAAAGAACCTTGTTAGTAAAAAAGGTCCCCTAATATATAAGCTCTCATTTTCAGCCTTCCCCATCTTCTTCAATTTCAGTTGCTCCTCTTTGAATGTTTTTTTCATTTTTTTTTAACTCTTTATGCTACTGATATATTATAAGATAACAACAAACTAAAATGAAACTCTTTTTTTTATCCTAAACGCAAACTACTAAGCTCTAGACATGAAATAATAAAAAATTGAATAAAAAACAACTAAAGCTAAGACAGACGAAACTAACAAGACAAAAATAAAGGACGTAACTTGATTTTGGAACCTAACTCTGATGCCAACTTATGTAAACCTCGTGTTCACGTGGTCACACAGCCCACAATTAAGATTAAAATTTGATGTTGGAAAGCCAAAATAGAAATATGACACAATAAAAACATATCCCAAGGCACCAACACTATTAGAATTATATGAAATGATGCCACAAAGCTAGTTAATCTTTGATAATTTAGTTTAGTTCTTTCAAGAATCAAAGAATGTAAAAATCACTCTCACAAAAACTGAGAATTAAAAATGATATTATTCAATGACTACTAGATTTTAAGGTTACAAAGAGTTTAAATACTCTTAGAAAATAACCCTAATGGATCTATCCTTGTGGACAAAATTGGTCCATTTACAAAATTGACCTAAAACATATACTAATATGCCCAAAACACTGATAAACTAGCCTTGAATCTTAGCTGAAAACCAAGTATTAGTTAAACCTAAACAAGCCTTGAGCTATAGCTGAAATAATAAAAATAAAACCTATAAGTTATTTTCTTATGCTTTTGTGAGAAGAGGAGAAGAAAATAAAACAATAAAAGTCTAATATAAGGCTTATTTATAGCTTATAATATCGCCCAATAATCCTAGAAACCAAGGGAGAAGTTGTTGCCCCTATAGTTTTCAAGATAGAAAATGATTTTAATTGTAGCCTTGTATTTATCATTTTTTTGGAAGGAAAAGTTGTTGCCTTTATTGTTCCTCTTTGCGCCAATTATTTATTCTTCCATCACTAAGACATACAATTAAAGTTGCTAAAATATTTCCTTACAAATCCTTTTCACATGACATGGAAATAAATTAAATATATCCTTATACATAAAGGAAATAATTAATGTTTCCACACAGAATAGGAAATCCAAAACTAGCATGGAATTCACAAATCACATGGAAACAACACAAAAACAAGGTTGGCTGAAACTAGTGCTAAATTGGCAGCCTTGTTGTTGAAAGTTCATGACCCAAATAAGGTTGGATTGGACCCTTCTTGCATATGAATTAAATTCACTAAAGCCTCCTATTAGTTCTCCAAGGGATCTCTAATTTCTACCTATACCGAAACTTGCAAGATTAGTCCATTTAATGATTCTTTCATTGCCTTCGTTTCAGACTTTGTAATTAGCCTATTTAGAACATGTAATGGATCTTTGGTGATGTTCATAGGCTGATCCACATCATCCTTTCTCTCTTTAAAATGATTCGACCTTGAATCAAGACCTATGTTAAACAAAGTAAGATTAACAACATTAAGGTAGCCTAACACCATGCTCACCTGAAAAATCCACTTTCTATTCATTGTCATTGATCCTTGCTACAACTTGGAATGAGCCATCACCACGAGGCTGTGATTTTGATTTCCTATGGCTACAAAATCTTTCCTTATGTATGTGCACCCAAACCCGATCACCTGGATCTACTATTATAAAAGTTAGACAAACATTATTCCTAACTTTTCAAATTCTTTTGATCAATAACATGTAAAAGTTATGATATTTCTATTTAATATCTCAGTTTGACCATCTTTTTAAGGATGAAAAGTTGTCGAAAATAAAAGTTTAGTACCCAACTTTCCCCACATAGTCTTTTCAAAGTAGTTAAGGAATTTAACATCATGATCTAAAACTATACTCCTAGGAATTCCATGCGAACATACAATATCCCTAAAGAACAAGTCTATTATATGAGATGCATCATCAGTCTTTTTGCACGTGGCACGCACGACAAAGCAAGACGTCGGGGTCAACGAGTAGCTAACTTAGTTGTTTGGTTTAGGGTCACTAGGAGACCTGGGTGGATATGTCTTATTTGAAATTTTAGGGTAAGGGACTAGTTGTGGTTAGGAAATGTATTAGCATTCTTAGCACACCTTAGCTGCATTGTGAGGTCTAGATGTGGTTTAAAGGTGTTGATGGATTCCTAACCGCTAGTCCATCTATGGTTCAAAACAAAGATTTATACTCATAAATAAATCTAGCATTTTGAATTTATTATGGGCTTAAAAGCCCAGATAAATTCTTATACGAAGAATCCATGTATGCAAGGTTCACCTATCTTGGAAGGTGAAAGCGTTTATCACAACTCGTGTATTGTGGTAAAAAATACTCCCAATTAAAATTGATGAATAATAATTATGAGAATTTTGTAGTCAACTCTTGATATTTAAATACTAGCTTACTTGTTGGTCCAATATTTAAACCATAATGTTGACCATTATTTTTCAGAGAAAAAAAATTAGGGTTATTGAAATATTGGTCAAATCTTTAAAGAATTTTACAAACTTATTATAAATTTCTAAAAAAATGAAAAACAAAAAACACAAAACTTTTCTAAAACAATGTTAAAAACCTTTTATTTATTTATTTTTTATAAATAAATGCAATCTTTTCTAAGGATTGGACGTATGCAATAAGCATAAATCATTTTTTTAAACCATGTTTGACAAAAACCCATTTTTTTCTAAAACCAAAAATGTTAAAATAGGCATCGAGGGGTGTTTTTCAAACACATCTTTAAGCAAAACAAAAACAAACGTTTAGAAAAACATTGCAAGCCAAACAGGGCCTTAAACTTTGACATGATTTTGACCCGAAACTTTTGGTTCAACCATAAACCAAACCAAAATCCATTGGTTTTACTTGAAAAACAAACCAGAATCCAAAACAAAATCAAAGTTTAAAAAATACAGAAACTCAAAATCTTTTTATCAAAACCCAGAAAAAAAACATGAACCCACCAACATAGATTTCAAATTAGACTAGATATGGACAAACCAAGGACATAAACAAGTTGGTAATCATGCAAATATCAATAATCTAGCATTCATGCACTTCAATTATCACTTAAAAACCATAATTTTATCAAAATTGGTTTCAGTTCAAAACCAAAACCCTAGGATTAAAACCTACTGAAAACATGTTATTGATGTAAATAAACCCTAGATTATTAACTAATAAAGTTTCTTGAAGGGTTCTGTGCAAAGAATTGGACCAAAACTAGTCCAAATCATGGGGCTAAGACAATGTTCTTTCTTAAAACACGAAGAACACTGCCTTAGAACCTAGAAAAACCCAGATCTAAAACCAGCCACTGTCAAACGCAGAACTAGCATTTTAAGCCTCTAAAACATGTTTTCTTAGTCCCAACAAACCAAATTAGCATAAGCAAGCATATTTGAATAAAAAGAACTAACAAATAACTTCAAATCATCTAGATTATGTAAGATGTTCCATATCCAAAAAACTATTAACTTAAAACATCCTACATGTTCATACAATATAGATTCAATATTGATTTTTTTAGTCTCATTTTGGTCATAAATAGACCTAGCAAGTCTAGGATAAACATCATTGCTTCAGTTAAACTAAAACAACGTTGTTTTATAAAAAAAGAAGTTAAATATAAGATTTTGATTACATCTAAAACATAAAAAATTAAAAAAACAAAATCAAATTATCATAGTAACAAAAGGGCAAGCACAACATTACTTGCCAAGCATTCTAAATCTCATCTCCATGCTTGTAAACATAAATACAAACCAAAAAACAATAAAAAACCACTCAAGTAGGCCACAAGAACTTCAATTTTAGGTTAGAAAGTATACATTCAAGCTCCGAGAGTAGCTACTACCCTTTTAGCTTTTCTTGTAAAGTATTTGCTTTCATAAACTTGCTGACCTTATAAAGCTTAAGAAATCATTGTGCTAAGCTATTAATACTTCACACTTAGTTCCTTTATCAATCTTTTCCCCCTTTTCTTCTTCTCTTAACTCTAATTTTCCAAAGGGTATTTATAGGGTTTTCCTAGGGTTTTTGATGAGTTCAAACATATATTAATCAAAGTTTAACCCTTTGATCAAAATAAGAGGGTTTTGGAGTACGTTTTACAATTGTGAGCTCTGTACCTATGCTGGTTTTTTAATGGTGATTTAGCAACAAACTTGGTTTTTGGAGGTTTTAGTAGTTTTCCCAAACTTGAAGACCAAAAAGCTTGCTTTTAGCCTTTTGATCTTGAGAGAAACATGACCAACATTTGATAAGAACACATTGATAAGGCTTGAAGTGTGAACACATGAAAAAAGATTAGTGGTTTTGTCAAATGGGTATCACAACCATCAATGACTGAGTTAACCACTTTTGAAGCTTTGTCGAAGCAACCCCGACATCAATGGAGTGCACATCTATTGTTTGGATCCAACCTTAATTTGAAGGTTTGTAGCTTCATATTTATTTGTTTGAAAGTCCTAACCTAATCAGCCTAGAATTTGAAAATGTCGTAATGACTCATTGGGGACAAGATGTTAAGTTTGTTGAAGAAAATGAGATGTAACGGTTTGATGGGAGTAGTTGATCTTTGTAGAGGGGGTGTTTCTTAGTTTAATGGTGGTGGTTACAGCCCTAGAGTTGGTTAGAAACACCATATTCATTTGTCTGAAAGTGCCTACTCGATCAACCAAAAATGTTGAAGAAAACGCTAAACAATGGTTGAGTGACGTGTCATCTAGGTTAAACCTTAGAAATTAGGGTTTTTAATTTGAGATATGACATATTTTATTCTAGGCCCTATTCTTCCAATTGCTTTTAATTGCACCATAACTGCCTCCCAAACTCTTAATTTTATGCAATTTCACCCTTGTCAAACTCAATCATCTGCCCAAAAGTTTAGCGTCATGTTCATCTTGGTCCTTGCTTCTAATTTGTGCAATTGGACCCTTAATTGACCACCAAACTTTAAATTTTCTTCAATTTGACCTTTAATTTGGTCAATTTCAGCCTCTATAATCACACATATTTTTTAGTTTGGTTCTTGGTTTTGAATTTCTCCAATTAAGTCCCTAATTGCCCATCAAACTTTAATATTTATGTAATTAAGCTCCTGATTTGACCACAAGAACTCTTTAAAATTGCAATTTAACCCCTAAACTTTAATTTCTTTGAATTAAAGCTTAAATTGACTTTAAAAATCAAATTGTCTTGTAATTAAGTGCTTCCAAAATTTTCATGGAGTCCTTACCTAACCAAATTTATAATTTTTTTTACCTTAAATAAAAATATTTTCACCAATAGGGACTTTTGTCAATCAAAATTAGGTTGCCAATTTTGTTAATTTTATACGTTTTGGTCCTCTAACCTTTTCATTGGTCACATTGGTCTTTTATCACCAACTTAGACAATCTTCTAGGCTTTTTTCATGTATATCCTCTTATATTTTTTTATTTCATTTTCTATTTTTTTCTTTTTTCTTTTCGTAATTTTTTGTAGGGTCAAAAGTGGATAACAACATATGCCCTTCTTTACAATGGTTACGAAGCAAAATCTAATCATGGTTTTTGAAATTAAAAAATTGGCTTATTTTGATGGGTCACCTGCCCTTTTCAAATTCAAAAAATAATTTCAGCAAGCCTCCATGCTTTCTTGACATTGACCTATTTTCTAGGGCTATTTGCTTTTTTCAAATCTCAAAAAGAATTTCAACAAGCCTTTATGCTTCACTGAAATTTATTTATTTTCATGAGTGACCTGTCCATTTTAAAATTTAAAAAATTAGCCTATTTTTTCACGGGTGACCTACCTTTTGAATTGCAAATATTAAGATCCTTCCAAAATTCAAAACAAAATATCCTTCGATGGTAAACTCTTAAAACGAGTGCCTTATCTTATGACCTTAGTTATCCACACCTTATGGATGAGATGTCTTTTCCATTTCTTGGTTTCCATTCATCCATGCAGATTTCACTGCTTTTCCTCTTAATTGGTGAATCTTGCACCAATACTATTTCAAAGTTGAAGTTAAACCATATGTAATGCATATATTTGGAAATATAGACCCTCATTTTGTTCATAATCTCCTTTTTAATTTAAGAGGGCTGTAATTTCTAAGGTGGTCTTTCTTGCTGGCTCACCCTCCTAGTTTACTCGAGTAACTCCGTACGAATTACTTCAAATCTTGAGTGTCAAGCTGCCTTTGTAGCCTTTTCTTTTTGTGAGTATTTAGGTCATGGTGAATGTTATCATATTTTTTCTAATTGGGGATGAATTAAAATCTTTGTCTTATGATAATGTTGTTTTTTGTGTGCTCTTTTCAAATACTCGTGACAAATGCTTTGGTTTTTATTTAAGGGTGTTTTCCTTATAAAAAATTTGTAAGATTTACTTTGTCAAAAAACAACATTCATGCAACTCTCATGATTTTTATTAGTCTTTGAAGAAAGATATTTCATCATAGTGATTGGTTTAGGAGATGATCTATCTTACACTAGGTTAAAAAAAGATCAAGTACTTGTTTGAAGTCTTGTGTTTGTATTTTCTCAACATGAATAAAAATGAATAGTTATTCACTTCATCGTGACTCTCATAAATGGTTCCTTACACTTTGAGAGCACTATTTATTAGTTTTTCCCGCGTGCTTGATTAAAATGGACTTTTCAAGGCACATAATGAAGGATGAGTTTCATGACTACCAAAAAAAAAAAAAGAGTTCACAAGCTTAAATGGTGTTTAAAGGTTTTATAAGTCTAAGATCACTTTCACTTCTTTATGCCCTTACATCCTCTTTTGGTATTCTTCTGGTATATACGATGCTATCAAAGACCTTCACTTTTAGAAGTTAAGACAATGGATCTTTCCAGGTTTTTCTTTTTACTCTAAACCTTTGGCCAAACACTTAATCGACTTTTCTTTACTGAAATCTCTTTATTTACTCATATCAAGATAACAATTCCTTTTTCTATTCTATTTGCAAGTTCCTCAATGATTTTCCTTTTCTTTGCTCATTGAAGCTCCAAGAGAAGCTTTTGCTTGTTTTCTAGATACCTATATGTCTTTTCAAGATTTATCATTTAACAAAACCCTATTTTTTTGGCTTGTTGGGCTATCCTATTCTACAACCTCAATTAAGATCTCGTGGATTCCATTCACAAGTATTTTACCTTTTTTTAGGTTTTCCAATCACTTTCTCATCGTTAGTGGACACTCTTAAATACATTCATTCTTATCATTTTCCAATACTTGCACCCAGTATGGGTGTGATCCTAGCCAGGGCTATCTTACAAAGGAAAAAAAATTCACTTCAGCTCAAATTACAACTGCAAGGGACATATTCATCTATAAGGGATATAAAAAATGGTCTTTCTTCATTTCAAATAAGATTGGTTAGGATTGATAAATTTTGACCTCATTATAATAGCGATTTGCACGAATTTGTTTTACAAGTTTATGACTCATGAAAACTTCATCTTCTTTGTTTCATGTGGCTTTTACACAATAAACTTTGATAGTTATGTCATCCATTTGGATTTCTGGGTGTTTAACCATCTCCTAGGGAGTTGCTAGGTAAATTATTGCACTTGAAAAATCATTGATTTTTTTTAAAATCGCTACTTGAAATCAAATCTTCAAAACCTTTGTTTAGCCATCTCGATACCTTGTGTAGTTATAACATAGCCAAGAAACACAATTTTCTCCATGCAAAAGGTACACTTTTTAAGATTAGTATAAAATTTATCACTACACAATATATGAAGTACATCACGCAAATGATTAAGATGCTCATTCAAGTTCTTGTTATAGATCAAGATGTCATTAAAATACTCAACCACAAATTTACCTATAAATACACCCAATATATGATTCATTAATCATATAAATGTATTAGGTGCATTTATAAGTCCAAACAACATAACTAACCATTCATACAAATAATGCTTAGTCTTGAATGAAAATTTTCATTCATTCCCTTATTTCATCACAATCTGATGGTACCCAATTTTAAAATCAATTTTAGAAAAAATACATGATCAAAGCAATTCATCAAACATGTCATTAAGACTAGGAATATGATGATTATACTTTAATGTTATGTTATTAATGGCGTGGCAGTCAACACAAGTCCTTCAAGTTCCATATTTCTTAGACACAAGTAACATTGATTGGTTTTGGGAGGTGGATGAAAGCTTGTTTTTGTTTGGAAGAATAGCTAAATGAGTTGTAGTGGGATTTTAAATGGTGGCTGAATTTGATGGTCTTCTCTCCCCTTGTTTCTCACTTTGATTTTCTCTACCTATACCCTAATACTCTTTTTTTTACTTTAATTGATCATCATACACATGTTTGGGTGTAAGAGGTACAAGAGTGGTGATTCTACCATCTTTTACAATAATATACCTAATTATAACCACATTTTATTTGTCTTCTTGTCAAACTGTGATTAGTACTTAAAAGTGTAGTTTTATCAAGGTTTTATATCATCATTTTGCACTTAAGGTATCAATAACTCCTTAACTAGAGGATGTTAATAGCATGTCTAATAATATAAGATACCTTTAATTTATAAATGTTCATCTTAAATGCAGGCCTATCACATAAATCAAAGGATTGATTGATGAGTTCAACTACTGAAATTGAGAAGACAAGAGACTCTTTGGTCGTTGGCGCAGTTGCTGGGGAGGTAAATTCTTGTATAAATTATAATTTTTATTTTATTTTCTCTTATCAAACTGCTATGGTCAATAAGATGTGATTTGCTTGTATTGGTACCACATCACACAAAACCTTATAAGCATACTTGTTTTGTACATATCATCATCATGTATGAAAAATGTTCTCTATTTGCTGATCATTGTCATCTTCCTTGACCTAAACTTGAAGTGTATACCTTATAACTAATGACCCATCAACAAGTAATGCCAATTCATCCTTAGTATAATCCTCTAACGGTGACATGTCTTCACAATCTGATTTTTCATTTTTGGATTCCACATCACTATTGTCTCTCATCAATAATATCCTCTTGTTAATTTGGACACTTTAAAGCATAATGTCCAATCCCCTAATACCTGAAACATTTAACATCATGAGTATGTTTAGGTTGATTTTTAGATTTACCTTTGAAACTCGTAGAAACTTTAACCTTAGCTTTAAGTGGTTCGACTTTGGTAGGGATAAAAGGTTTTGTTCGGGCAACCCCTTTCTCTTCAAATCCAGCTTCTATAATGATGAAGAACCCAAATTGAATGCTGGTCGGATGTGCCATTTCCTTTTGAGTTGTGTCTCCACTTTCGTAGCTATATGAATCATGTCCTTTAGCTCCACATAATGTTGTAACTCAATAACATTAGCTATCTTTATATTCTGCCCATTATAAAACCTAGCCATAATAGTTTCCCTATCTTCAACCATATTAGCTTGATAATTGCAATCTCTTTCTCCTTCTGGTAATCTTCCAAACTTTTTATACCCTGATGTAAACTCTGTAATTTTTGAAAGAGCTCTTTGTAATAAAAATTAGGAATAAATTGTTTCCTAATTATGGCTTTCATGTCATCCCATGACTCCATACGCATTTCATCATTCCTCCTCCTACTCAAAACAAACCAATCCCACTATATTAGTGCATAATCCACAAAATCAATGACAACAAGTTTTATCTTTTTATGTTATGTGTAGTGATGACAATTAAAGATCAAATTAACCTTTTTTTCCCACTCTAGATATGCCTTTAGGTCATTCTTTCCTTTGAAAATAGGTATTTTGAACTCAATGGTGCCTAACTCTCCACCTATATCATTATGATGCCTAATATATCGGGAACTCCCTCTAGTTGAAAACTCCACCCTGGCCAAAAGTCACATTCCTTTTTGCTTTGTTCGTCCCAAATTTGTTTCCTTATCATAAAGTCATATTCATCATCACCCACATCTACATTATCATTAACAAACTCATTAATGTTAGTGTCCACATTTCGTATAAATTTTCAGACAATATTTCCTTGGTGATCAGCCTCACTAATATGTTATTTCATCGAATCCATATCATCTTTTGGCTTCTTGGTCAAACTAGCCAAAAGTTCAAGTTGTTGCCAAAAGCTCGTATTTGGAAAGTGTCTTCAACCTTTGATTTCACAGCTCGTTATTTTTAGACATACTTGAATATGCAAAAATCGATTAGTAGCACAAAATATATCCTAACAACCCTCTTGTTTCACACATATAAAGGATTTTCACTCTAATATGTGCATTACGCCTTTTACCTTTTAACTTGCTTTTTTTTAATTCTTTCAAAATTGAAATTCAACAAATCAAAGTCAGTGGCTTTTAAAATGAAATCCAGTTATAAATTTAGACTCAAGAATCAATAAATATATTAAAAACAAGTAGAATAAACTATGATTATGATTTCACAAGTAACAATATAAATTTATACGAATTATGGACAAATCGAAGACTCGAAATAAAACAGATGTAAAAATTAATGAAAATGCTTATTTGACGCCTGCTTAACCCAAATATAATAGAAACAAAATGATTTGGTCAAAAAAATAGTAGAGAATATGTTTTAGAACTTGATGAAAATCTAATTTGTTATGCAATTTTAAATATCAAAATTCAAACTCATATGTAACGATATCAGAATGACCTTAAATTTAATAGGCAATACTCTTTATACCAAAAAACAACAAATATTAGTTTATAGGTCTTTTTCTTATGCCTAGGTATCAATAACTCATGTATGATTAGTTTATAGTAAGATTGAACCCCAAATTATAACCTCAAAGCAAACGATATCAATATAAGCTAAAATTTGATATACGGTGTGATTTTACTCTCAATAAACAGTGTATGAAATTTCAATCAATTCTAATATGTCTTGCTTAAGGTTCTCTATGATTTGTGTTTTTGCAACATATTTAAAACAGACTTTAAATAACATATAATCTTTTTTTTCTAATACCAATTGATGTAAACATCTTGATCATGTGGTCAAGCAACCCTTAATAAAGTAGATAACAACCCAAAAAAGCTGAAAATCAAGTCTGATAGAACTCTAATCTAGAGATAAACATATACCTAAGAACTAAAGATATTGGAAAAAGATTTGGATCCAAAGATAACCTTGTATATAAGAACCCTAAGTATACAAATGAAGCTTGGATCCAGAGATAACCTTGTCAAATTTGTTCTTTGTCCCAGCAAAGAAAAAGTGTTTCATCACGCAAAACACAAGTTTTTTTTCCATAAATCCATGACTATTGAAAATTTCAAATTATAAAACCTTATATAATAGCTCAACTAGTAACCCTAATAAACCTTTTTTGGGTTGCAAGCTAATAGGCTTAAACTAGTAATCAACTAATATAAGTCAAGTAATGAAATAAACTCCTAAACAATGTTTAATGGGACAGAACAAACCCAAATTAAAAATAAACATTAAACATTAAATAAATAAATGAAATAGAATAATAAAAACAAATTCTTCATGCTAAAGTTCCTTCTTGTAGCTTGAATCTCTAATTTCTGCATATTCTTGGCAGAATTCAATTTTGACTTCAAACATGTCGCTCTCACTCGTCTGGATGAATTACTGTGCCTACCATATATGATTGAGAATCTTAAGATATCTAGTTTCCAGCATAACTTGAATTGCAATAAAATCCCACTAGTAGCTTTAAATATGTCCTCAATAGTATACGAAGATCCAGTTTGACAAATTTGACAAGATTTATGTAGTAACTTCAACCCTCTGAAATAATATATTCCCGAATTCTATTTATTTGAAAATTCACCACAATATATTTTTATATGTCTAGTATTTTCCTGTAACATTTTAGCTTGATCCGATGTTGAGAGATATGATTGATCTCGCAAAACTAGTCAATAAATATTTTTAGGCCAAATCTGGGCATGACTTGGTTTGTATCATATATTCTAAAAATCCAACATGCCTTTAAAGAACTTCTGTATGCATAAAAGTATCTAATTGAATAGGATTTATGCATACTTATTAATTTAATCACTCACCTTAAGCTTTTAGCCCCTATTCCTTTACTTTTTCCTTCACTTTCTTTCCTTTGCTTTCCTTTATAATCTCACAATCTATCTTTCACATGTGTGCGGCGAAAACATCCCCCCTCAAAATCTATCTTATGTGGAAAATGTGTGGAGACAAGGAATTCTTGTCTTTTATTAGTGGAAAAATGGAATGGGAGTCGCCACCTAGTATTTTGGTCACTAGGAACCCTAACTGGTCTCAGAGATCGGGTACGGGGACTGGTTGCGTAAAGAGAAGGTTTTAGCACCCCAAATACACCCTACCTAAGGTGGGCTGCATTGTTTAATTGTCTGATAAAATCTAAGGTCTTGTCGTGCTTTCTAGTTGTTGGTCCGTCTATGGTTTAAGAAAAGTCCTCTTCGGTAAAGAGATCTTTATCTTATCGGGTAAAACCTAACTGTTCTAACGTCAACAAAAGAATTTTAATACTCGGAATACGTCTTATGTATAAGATCATAACCCTAGATATTAAAAGAAAAAAATAATTTTTTTGGAGTTTTTGAAATATTGGCCTAGTTCTCGTGACTTTAATAAACTGGTTATTAAAGCCAAAATACGTGCTAATACATATTTTTGAATTTTATTTTCATATATATATATATATATATATATGAAAGCATGATTTATTTTTGAGAGACTGCATGAAAACAAAAAAAATTTATTTTTTTATATTTTTTATGTTTTTACCGAAAACCCGGTATTTTAATACCGAATTTGTATTTTTACAGTATAAAATACAAACCAATGTTGATTAAAATATAGTAGAAAATTTTCAGAAAATCACATATTTTATATATATATATATATGGGTCCAGCCGGCCCATGTGGCTGGGCTGGACCTAGCTAGCCCAGCCTGGTTACTGGCCCATGCCAGTGACCAGCCTCCCTTCCCCATGCACGCCTAATACTTTACGCGTGCACGAACAATATGATTTATTTTTGAGAGACTTGGTTGTATGCATGAAAACAAAAATATTTTATTTTTTTTATGTTTTGCCGAAAACCAGGTATTTTAATATCGAATTTGTATCTTTACAATATAAAAATACAAACCAATGTTGATTAAAATACAGTAGAAAAATTTTCAAAAAATCACAGATTTTTGAAATATTATATATTTGGCCCTAGCCCGACCCATGTGGCGAGGCTGGACCTAGCCAACTTACGCAGCTGGGCTGGACTTAGGCAGCCCAGCCTGGTCACTGCCCCATGCCAGTGACCAGCCTCCCTTCCCCATGCACGCCTAATACATTACGCGTGCACGAACAGTGCGAAGGTAATTAAATTACTTTCGTATTGTTCTTCATCTTGCTTACAATATAAGAACAGAACAAAAAGGAAGAAACCACAGAGTGATTGTGGCTTTGGTTTCCTTACGTTTTGTTTTCTTCTTTTACATACTAAACATGCATCATCTCGTTATACAGGAACTGAGAAGGACATCGAACGTACCTGGTTTCGAGAAGACGAAGATGACAGTGGTGTTGTGTTATCTGCTTTACCGTGTCCTCTGCTTTTGTTCTGTTTGATTCCTCTGCTCTTCCTTTTGCTTTCTTAATATTTCTTTGCTCCCTCCTATTTCTTACATTTCCCCCTAAGTTGTTTCACTCCTTCTTTTTTTCTCCTCAGTGTAGCCTCTTCTCTCTGCACTCCTCCCTCTTTTCTTGCATTCGGCTCTTCCTCTGGCTTTTATAGCTAGAGGATGTGAGTGTTTTTGGTAAGCCAGCGTGCATCAAAATGGTGAGGGATGTCAGCCATGATATGCTCCCTTCTTGATTTGGAAACGGCTCCATTATCGCTGCCAACGTCTCCTTCCTTTATTATCACAGAACAACAGTTGTTACAGACGATGAAATATGTTTCAATGAAAACGGTGCCGCTTTTGGTCATTCTGGTTTGGTCATTGAATTTTTCACAATTTTGTAATCAAATCCCTTACAAAATTGTAATCGTATCACTTAATTTTGGCGCCTTTTCTGGTTTGGTCTTTGGTTTCGGGTTGTGTCAATTAAATCCTTAATTGGCCATAAAACTTCAATAATTATGCAATTAAACCCCTGATTTGGCCAAATCAACTCTTCAAAATTATAATTGGACCCCAGAACTTTAATTTCTTCCAATAAAAGCCTAAATTGACTCAAAAGATCAATTTTCTTGCAATCAAACCCTCTATAAATTCAATTAAACCTTAGATAAAATTTAATTGAGTCCATAAACATCTGATTTTGAATTTTTTTAAAAAATTGAATTTTTCTTGTCCCCAGGGCTCTCATCAGTAAAATATACCGTCAAATTTTAACCTTTTGCATTTTTGAACCTCCTAAACCAATTTTGACCTTTCTTCAGCATTCCAGCATCCTTTTCTTACTTCTATTATTTTTTGATTTCTTCCGAATATATATATATTTCTCATTTTTTTGTGGGAACCCAAAAATAGGTAACAACAGATGCCCCCTCTTTACAATGCTTACAAAGCAAAACATCATCAATGTCTTGCATAGTAAGCTTGTAAAGAAAAAGAAAAAGAAAAAGAAAATGATCACATTATCTTGGGCGACCTACCCCTTTTGAAGAAAATTGGTTTACTTTCACGGGCAACCTGCCCACACACCCTCACATGGTCTATTTTCATGGGCGACCTGCCCTCACACTCATAGTGGTTTTTTTTTACGGGCGACCTACCCACACATTTTCATCCTAGTCTATTTTCAGGGGTGACCGACCTAAATGTTCACATAGTCTATTTTCATGGGCGTCCTACCCTCACACTCACACTAGTCTATTTTCACGGGCGACCTTCCCACACATGTTCATCCTGGTTTATTTTCAGGGGCGACTGGCCCACATGTTCACACGGTCTATTTTCATGGGTGACCTACCCTCATACTCACACTGGTCTATTTTCACGGGCGACCTACCCACACATGTTCATCCTGGTCTATTTTCAGGGGGCGACCAACCCACACACTCACACGATCTATTTTCATTGGCGACTTGCCCTCACACTCACATTGGTCTATTTTTACGGGCGACCTACCCACACATGCTCATCCTGGTCTATTTTCAAGAGCGACCTACCCTTTTGATTGGATTTACCCAAGATCCCAATCTAGCAATCTAGCACCAAAATATGGGTATAGCTCGGCTAAGCTAAGATCTCTTTTGGCGATCCTCTTTACACAAAACTTGTGTGTTTTTCCTGATGATAGGGTTTGAACTTTCTTCTTTTGTTCTGCGAATTTCCTAATGGTTAGGTTTTTTTTTTTTACTTTTGTGAAGATTTTCCTGTAGAAAGAAAAAAAAAATGTATGTGCAATGCTTTGAGGTTAGATGCCATGCATACATCTTTACCTAGTTTTGAAACATAGGTCCCTTCCATCTTGTTGTAGAACACCTTCTTAGTATGACCTTGTCCATGTGTTTGAAATCATGTGTTGAGATCTGTCTCTCACATTGTCCTTCTTACCTATCCCATCTCAAAGAGGAAATCCCCAACACTCTTCTTAGTGACCCTTTTTCAAAAATGCATGATCTGTCATTGCTTTTTATCATGCTCTTATCAATACTTTAATTTGTCTTTTCTCAAATTATGGGTTTTTTTTTTACAGCACAAAAATCTTTTTAAACAAAAAAATCTTTAAAAGTCTTGGCTTTTGTTCATGACAACTGAAACTTTCTACATATGTATCAAGAGTTATTTTAAGCAATCCCCGGAAAAATGTTTTATCGGTTTCCAAAATGTGGTTTTGACTTTAGATCAGACTTTCTCCAAGGTAATCTTCTGTTTGATCTTTTCAACAGGTTTCAAAAATCGTCTCATATTAGCATTTTTCTTGCATGGATAGAAAAAACAGATTATCACTCATTTATCATATCAAATGAATTGTAAGACCAATGTCTATCAAACCAGGTTATATGCGCTTGATTAGAAAGAACTTCTAAAGGGCTTGTAATGTCGATTATAGTTGTGGGTTATGAAAAAGAAAAATGATGCTTTAAGGTTCAAAAAGTGTTTAAGGGTTTAAAGACTTAGGACCACTCTTCTTCTATCTCCTGTTCTTGTGAAGTTGTCTCGTAGGTTGTTTTTAGAGAAACTTGCTTAAAGATCATCATCTCAGTCTTAAAGCCTCATTGCTTTATTATATCTCTCTCTTTCTATTTTCCTTTTTCCTTTTTTTTTTGCCCCCAAGTGTTGGGTTCTGACTTGTAAAGATCCGAGTGTTCTTTTTGGCAATTTGCTCAAACTCCTTTTCCTTTTTAGCCTTTTATCAATCATGGGGCTTCCATTTTTCCCCCCCTTTCACCCTTGATTCTACCATTGTCTTCATCTTTTCTAACAGATGATCTCTCATTGCTCCTAGTATGGGGTGTGGTCCTAGTCAGGTTTTTTTTTAGCTCAAAAGGGGGTCACAAATGATATAATCTTTAGAAAGTGAAAGTTTAACAAAGATGGCATTTCCTTATTTCAAACGTATATTTACTAGGATTGATAAACTTTGTTCTCATCCTGACTGACAATTACACATGATTATAGAGTGATTACCATTACATTTTATCTATTCAATTCAAAATGCTTCTAAAGACTAGGTTTTGTCTTTTATCTTTGGTTTGTTTGACTTGGTGCCCTCTTTACCGGGAAATGCTTAAAATTCACCTTTGATCGTCTTATGATACATTCCTTGTAATTGATGTAACCATATTATTTGATAGTTTCACCCACATCTACCTAATGTTTTGTCCATGTTTTATATATAAAATGCCTTGATATTCTTTGTTTTATGTTTTGAAGGCACTTTTGGATGAAAGATGCAAAAGGAAGTAAATTGGAGGTAATTGGCAGATTTGACGTTCAGTCAATGTTTTGTGCAGAGCGTGAGTTCTAGAGATCGAAATGAAGTGATTCCAGTGGCACTAAAAAGCTAACATCCATACCTTTCTGGAAATGTAATGCAAGAAAAATAAAAAGAGAAAGATCATGGAAATCACATCCTGCAAAGTCAAATCTTGCATTCTGCTAGTGTTGACCTTTGGCCATTCAAAATTTAATATCTGGAGCTACAAAAGTCCAATTAATGTAAACTCAATTTACGTTGATTCCTGACTTAAATACCTATCAACCCTCCAAATTTCAGCCAAAAAGGATGTCATATGAGGGAGATATGATCTTTCAAAGATGACAACTGAATTCTGCCAGCAAACAGGTTTCGTGAAGAAACAAGTCCAAATTATATTCCGAAGCATCTAAACCGACATCCAAGTTTTTATATCAGCAATTTAGCTCCTCTAAGTCAGAGCTTGAAGATTTCATGCAAGGCTATTTCTCCTTTTAGGAAAAATAGTTATTGAAGTACTTAAATGTAAACTGCCAACTCAAGGAAGGACTATTTTGTAAAATAGAGACTAGGGTTTCTTAGCATATAAAAAGAAAGAGAGAAGGAGGCAGCAGCCAGCAAAAAAGAGGGAGAGCAGAAGGAGGCAGCAGCCAGCCAAGAAGAGAAAAATGCCCCCTTTCCTCTAAGAAACCCTAAATTATGCATTCTTCCTTTTTTTGATTAGTTATTCAACAAACATGCAAGGCTAAACACTTTTTCTTGGTTGCAAGGACACGGAAACCTTCGGATTATAAGAACTGTGAGATTTATTTTACCTTTTCTTTTCAGTTTATATGATGAATATGTTTGTTCTCCTATGCTTATTTTTCCTATGATTGTTTATTTTAATTGCTAGAGCGGACTCTAAGTTATTATTGT
>Ga0325411_1000901_pt1 | contig 32144 bp, 10 predicted proteins | sample PopdelMetagenome_13_FD_206181 | JGI IMG/M metagenome (GOLD analysis project Ga0325411, IMG submission 206181) | Populus deltoides microbial communities from Bellville, Georgia, United States - Xylem-PdIQD-R4 | ecosystem: Host-associated > Plants > Phyllosphere > Stem > Wood/Secondary xylem...
GTGTGTGTGTGTGTGTGTGTGTGAATCTCATTCTGAGTATTTGAATACGTTTATTGTTTTTACTTGTTTGGGACAACACTGATTGTGTGCTTTACAGTTATGATTTGGGTTGAGTTCGTATATCATTCTTTGTTTTGTTTTCTGATCTTTTCCATATAGTATTATTATTTCTTGATACTCGTATTTCTAGTTTTAACGAGATAGTACAATGAGGTGCTAAATGAAAAAGAAATTGTGAGTATCTCTTTTTGGTTTTGATGCTTAAATTGTCAGTGAATGTTTGTGGGATGATTATGTTTCATTATCTACTTGTGTTTTTTCTGCACAGAAAGATAATAAAAAATACTACATGTGTGTGTCTCTGCAGTAGAGAGCGTGTGTGCGTGAGAGAGAGAAAAAGGAAAAACCAATTCAGTACATGGATCTTGGGATTTAACATACATCATTTGTGTTTTTTTTTCCTTCTTCTGAATATATTTCTGTTTTTTTTTTTTTTTTGTTATACTTGGAATAATATATATATATATAAAGAGAGAGAGAGAGTCTAGCGAGTTTTATGGGTACTGCTTTCTGAGGTACACTGAATGCAAAGCAACATGTTACTTTGTACAGAAAACAAATTTAACGAGACTGTACATGAATGCACTAGCTAGATGCAGATGGAGGACGCAGATTATTTATATGTGGTTTTATGTTTCTTTAGATCATAGAATCTGAAACCATTGATTTTGTGCTGAGCTGTAATGAAAGGCTGGATTGCATGTTACACATATGATCTAACATGGATAGGATGCATGTTGAGTAAATACATGAAATTTTGACCTCATGTTCTAACATGTTGTCTAAGGCAAAGTCAATGTCTTTAGGTTTGAAGTTTGAACCAAAGCAGCCAGTGATTTACCTCCATAATTAAACTAATGATTACAACTCATTTTGGTTTTCGATATCTCTCTTTTTATTTGTGTATTAAACAATTTGATGCTCAGCCTCTAGTTGGTCATGGGATGGATAGTCGTCCATCTTATTCAGAGGATTTAGGAGTGACAATGTAATTAAGATTAGTTTTGTTGTTTGCATTTCCCTAGCAGTCGATCCTCGCCCGGTCCCCTCTCTCTGAACAGCTTATACATATTTCAGTTTGTCTTTTTCTCGTGTGTGGAAAGAGAGAGCTCCTGATAAGAGCCGGATTATTCATAACTAGTCTTGTCAGGCGTCTATTCGGGAATTGGATTTGGCTTATCTGTGCATTCTAATGCTAGTGTGTGAGAGATAAGCCTTGCTTGCGCCGCCGCCCCCCCTGTTCATCAAGTAACAACGGTGGCCTAATGGTCGCATTGCCGACTTCGGGGGTGAGGTCCCTCGTACAAACTGGTACCAGGCTTCAGGTGGGGTTCGACTTGGATGGAAATCATTTGACATCAGTTTAGTTTCAAAGTCGAGAATAGTTATGTTTGATTTCTTTGGTTATGCATCGACGCATGTCCACTGTCCATTGTTAATTTATTGATTGTTATGGTCAGGCCAATAGGAGGCAAATGAATAGATAGTGGACAATAAGCAGATGATAAGATATAGAGACTTGTCCTTTTTCGGTTTTTTCCACACAACTCTTGTACCGTTTTTCCACTGTTGCTATTTCCATCAACTTTTACGAAATGTTTACCAATGGTGTCGATCCATTGTTCTCAACTAAGAGTTTCAAGCCGACAGCGTTATAGAATCCAGTGATTAATAAATAAATAGAAAAGGAGATGAAATTTATTGGTTCCAAGGGGAAAGAAATTCTTAATACTCTTTACAAGCCAAGGTTGCTAATTAATAATTTCTTGCGTTGATTTTTGGATTACAATTGCAGGTGCTTTTACATATTAAGCACTTGTAATTGCAACAATCAACTGAGACCATAGAACGGTCATAGATTTGTAATTTTGTTTTGCTTGTAGCATTACTCGGTTTGTGTATTTTTTGTTTGAAATATGTATGACCTTTTGACTTCGCTGTGCCCTTTTTTCGTGCTGAAGGCCATAGAACCTGTTGGGACCATGTCGAATTCGTCCCTGGGAACTTCTTTGTGAATTTTTTGTTTGTGTGTATATATGTCAATGCTTTGCACTTTACTTTCAACAAATTGTGGCCTTCCTTTTAATTTCTTCTTGAGGATATACATAGAAGATTAATGAATTATAAATTTAGTTTATTTGGGTTTTCATTTAATCTTATTTCTATTCAAAATTTGGAATTATTTGGTGAAGTCACATGAAAGATTTATATTTAATTTTTAATACACGAAAAACTTATTAAACTTGAAACTTGCATATCATTATCTTATGCTGGATTCTTTTAATTTAATTAGAAAAATGAAGGTAGCAAAATTTATATTTATAATGTTTTAGTATCATGTAAAACAATCATTACAATGAAAACTCAAACTCAAGTTATTAGATAAAATTTAATGATTGTTTTTATATTATTATTTAATAAATTCTCTTAATTAAAAGCCTTTAGAATTTAAAATTCAGATGAGTTCACATCTGCTAAAATTTGATTAATTAGAAGAGTGAATTTAATAGGTTTTAAACTTGAGATCATTATTGTTATTACAGCATATTAAACTTGCGATCATTTTATTTTGTTTGTCTCGTGCTTTTAATTCTCTTGTCATCGAAAATTTAGATTCGGATAAAGCTAAATTCTCTTAATGTACATGTTTTATATGGTAACAGCATGGAGAGGATCCTTGAACGTTATGAAAGATATTCATATGCTGAGAGACAACTTCTTGCAAATGATGATCCCGAAAACCATGTATGTCATCTATCTAATTGCCTTTTCAATTTATAATAAGACTTTTTTCAATGATATTTAATTAATTATCTAATTATACTATAGTTTTTAAATAATATTAGAGCTTTTTATTATAATACTAATAATTAGTTTTTGAATAATTATACAAAAACTTAATGTGCAAAATGTTTTTAAAAAATTGCTCATAAATATTCAATATAAAAAAATATCTATTTTATTTTTTTAATACATTAACATCTCATGATTTTTTTTTATTAAGACTTTTTTTTAAGATTATGATAAGATTTTATTTTAAAAAATGCTTTTAATAAAAAGACATGTTTTTATGGAAATAAAAACACGTGAATAAAAAAAGAGGATTTTGACCATAGATACTTTTTGTTTAATTTCAAATCATTATAATTGTTTTGAATATTCATTTTAATTACTTTCAGTTTTTATTCAATAAACTATACTACTATTAAAAATATATATGTTTTCGTCAATTTAGAATAAAAAATATTTTTTTATAAACTTAAATGATTGGCTTTCTTACAAATATCTATTTTAATTTTCATATATTTAAATAACAAAAAATTTAAAAATACCTCACAACACAAGATCAAATACTTGCATGCTTTTGTATCTTTTATTTCTGATAAAAAAAGATCAATTTCTCATTTTAATATTTGATTAACTTTAATCACTTTTTACAATTTATTATTTCATATATTTTTTTATTCATTAGACATTATATTTTTAATTCTCAATGAAAAAATTTCATTATATTAGAAAAAGAATCCAAAACCTTTTCTTTTATGACTAGAAAAAAGAAAAAAAGAAATCATTAAAACTAGAGAGTGGAATTTTTGGTATGTCTTGGAAGATGAGATAGAATACCAATTTTTTATTTTTTTTATTTTCTTTTCTCTTTTTTTAATTTTATCTTAATATAATATGGTTATGAAAATTAATAAAAAAAAAACTAAAGGAGGAGGAGATTTTATTATACCTCTCCTTACATAACACTATTTACTGAAATAATGTTCTTTTCTTTATTAGATTTTTTTTTCTAATATATATATATATATATATATATATATATATATAATTTCAGCCTTCAAGGTTTATTAAGGATTTGACTTCATGAATTTTTTAAATTTACTTTTTATGAGGTTATCCATATTCATGACTTGACCTGCAGATTTGATAAGTTGACTTGAGTTTTCTTTCTCAATTTTTCAATTGATTTTTTTGTTAATCTTATCTTTCAACATTGGGTTAATTGAGAAATAGGTTTCGTAGTTTATTTCAATCTGCTTTATATTTTATCTTCGTGATTAAGAATTAACATCATCTCATGACTCGGGTCACGAGTTTGACAGGTTAATCCTGGTTGACTCGAGTTGTTTTTGTGTTTTTTTAATTAATTTTGTTTTTAGTTTTATCTTTCAATATCAAGTTGATTGAGAATTGTGCTTCATAATTTATTTAAATTTGTTTTCTATAGGGTTATCTCGGTTTCATAACTTGGGTCGCAGGTTTGAAAGGTTAATTCAGGTTATTTTTTAGGGTTTTTTTTTAAACAATTTTTTTGTTCAGTTTTGTCTTTTACCATTAGGTTTATTAGAATTGAGTTTTGTAATTTTTTTATTTGCTTTTTATGGGGTTATCCTGATCTCATGACTAGGTATGCGAATTGACAAGTTAACCCGAGTTAACTCGAATCAATTTAATATATTATATATCATCTCAATGTTTATTAAAAAAATTCCCTTCTTAAATATTTATTTTAAGTTAAACTAAGTATGTTCTTATCGATTATATGAGTTGTTTTTGAACCTGTCAAGCTAGCTGTAATATGAAATATGCTATAATTATATAGTATATAAAGAAATGACATAAGTGTTTCCAGGGTAGCTGGACTTTGGAATATGCGAAGCTCAAAGCTCGGGTAGATGTTCTACAAAGAAACCAAAGGTATATATGAACTTCTGAAATGAAATGCAAATGTTCTAGTAGAACTAATGCTAGAAAGACCAATTTATTACCATTAATTATGTATGTTGGCAGGCATTTCATGGGAGAAGATCTTGATTCCTTGAACATCAAAGAGCTTCAAAACTTGGAGCATCAGATTGATTCAGCACTTAAGCACGTGAGATCAAGAAAGGTAATGTCCGTGCTTGAACTTTTCGATAATTTAGGACCATGTTACTGATCAATGTTGCCATTTCATTTTGCAGAATCAGTTGATGTATGAATCCATTTCAGAGCTACAAAAGAAGGTACGTAATCCCTGGCTGATCCCTTTTCTTTTTTTATGTTTTTTTTGTTCTCCTAGCTAGCAAGTGGAAGGTTGTTTGATGTTGTGATTGTATAGAATCTTGTTTTTTCCAGGATTATATATATTGTCAGTATCTTAAAGGTTGGCTTAATCATTAAGTGAATATGCCCCAACCTCACTAATTAGGATTAAATTTTAAAATTATGGGGATGGAATATTAATCATTAAGTGAATATCCTAACTAGTGAATGACTTTTTTTTTTTTTTAGTAAATTGGATAGTGAATTTATACTTTACGGGTGATTCCACAAATTTTTCAATGTTGATAAGCACGTCATGCTTTTATGGGATAACTTTTTGGCTTTCAAATTCATTAAGGATCGAATCTCATACATTTAAGATATTGTTAGATATTATTAATATTTTAACTAATAAGATTGGTTTATTTACATTTAAGATATTGTTAATTAGATATTATTAATATTTTAACCTTTTCATTTTTAATGATTAAAACTATTTTATAAATCACACATACTACATTGATTGAAAGTTAAGTCTAAATTCTTAATGATATCTATTGCAAGCTATTATTAAATGTTACGTTAAATAAGAATATTATAATAAATCTCAAAACAAAATTTAATTATGATCACAAGGTCTTAATGTATTTTATTATTATTATTATTTTGATACTTTGTAAATTTTTAAGGAAGTGCATCTTTTGAAATACACCATAAATAATATCATAAAGTTGAATACAAAAAAATGAGGCTTAAGAATTAACCGGTGAGTCTGGAAAAAGTTAAATCAACAAAACCAAAAACAATTTTTCAAAAAAGAAGCCAATCCTAAAAGTGAGGCTTCTAGACCTCGCAAGCAACGCCAATGGGTCTAAAATTTACATTATTTTTTATATATATACATATATGTGTTAAGCAATCAAAAAAACAAAATAATAAATGAAGATGAGGTTAGAGTTTTATTGATACTTAATAATCACAATAATCTAAAAAAATAAGTTTAATTTAAATACAAAGATATTATATATAGGCTAAACTAAAAAGAAAATAAAAATATTATTCTACCCTTAATAAATAAAATAAAAATAATCCTATATTTTTTAACATTTCCTCTTACATTCACGATGTGGTAGCTACAAGCATCGACAATTTGCTAACTAGAAAACAAAAATGAGAAATAGAATTTGATTTTATAAAGAAATTTACAATCTACAAAGAAGAAGAAATAAAAGGTAAAACAATGGTGTCATGCTTGAGATTATGACAAGTAGATGACAATCGATCTCAATGTGCTTAGTTCGTTTATGAAAAGCTGAGTTGTGAACAATCTGAATAGAACTCTGGTTGTCATAATATATAGGAATGAGATGATAAAGGGAAATTTTATATATGTAAGTAACCAACGTAACCAAACAGTCTTTTTAGTAATAGATATCATAGTATGATTTTATGCTTCAATTGAAGATTGAGAAACAATAGATTGTTTCTTACTCGTCCAAGATAATAGAATCATCTAAAAAGATACAAAAATCAGTAATAGACTTGCGATCCATTGGATCATTTCCATGATTACCATCAGAGTATGCACACAACTCCAAAGAAGAGGTGGATGGAAGTAAAGACTTTGAAAGATTAGACCCCGAAGATATCGTAAAATACAAATAACAGCTGCTTAATGAACGGTAGTTGAAGTAACAAACTGACTAATAACATGAACAACATATTCAATATATGGATGAGTAATAGTGAGATATACCAAGCTCTCAATAATAGTATGGTATAAAGTAGGATCTGACAAAAGTACTTATCAGAAGAAGAATACTTTGCATTAACCTCAATACCTACAGTTTTATTATCAGTAAGTCTAGCCCGCTGAAGAATACCTGCAACATATTTCGACTGAGAAAATAGATAGCCTCTAGATGAGTAGGCTACCTCAATACCAAAGAAATGTTGATGAGTAGGCTACATCAATATATAAAGATAGAATGGTACGACTTGCATCAGTGCACTTAACAAAAAGAGCAGAGTCATGATTACTAAAAATGAATCTTGAGGAGATCACAATAGAAAATTTCTCAAACCAAGCACGAGATGCTTGTGTGAGTTCATATAACGTTTTCTTGAGCTTGCAAACATACATACAATCACGTTAAATACTAGGAGGGGATGCCATATAAACTTTTTCTTGAAGATCTCCATTCAAGAAGGCATTTTTAATATCAAATTGATAGATATGCCACTAACGAACTGAAGCTACTGCAATAAGAGTACGAATAGTTGTCGTTTTTACAACAGAAGCAAATGTCTCCTCATAATTCATATCATATTGTTGAGAGTATCATTTTACAATCAACCTAACTTTGTATCGCTTAATAGATCCATCAGAATTAATCTTGATCTTATACACCCAACGACAACCACCAGCACTCTTATTAGGAGATAGAAGAACCAAATCCTAAATATGTCTTGTGCAAAGCAGAAAGTTCCTCATCCATAGCTTGTTGCTAAAGAGGATCAAAAATCGTTTTTTTATAGGAAGGGGTTTCAAAGAGACAATGAATAGAAGTTAAAAAGAAAATATAAGATGAAGAATAACAAGAATAGACAAAATCTAGTAACTTTGTGGACTTACAAATGTGTATGGATTGATATAGAGGTGGATCCACGATCTCAGACAGAGCTTGAGGGACTATAAAAAAAAGAGAGCTTCAGGTATACTAGAGAGTAAAGTGTTGGTATCTACAAAATGATTAGTACGAATTGGTCGAACATGAGAAGAGGTATGTGAAGTATTAGGAACCTGAGATGATAAACTATTTAAATCCTTAGAAAAAAGGATCTATACAAATAAGATTAAATTTAGTCAAGCTAGGAGTAATGGAGGGAATAAAAAGAAAGGTATATATGCTCGAGAAAGACAACATGACAAGACATATAAAGTTTTTGAGTTATTGGATCAAAACAACGATACCTTTTTTTACCTTCATTAAAACCAAGAAAGACACAAATAACATATTGAGAGGACAACTTACTGCGTTTTACATGAGGATGAAGAACAAAACAAGTACAAGTAAAAATTTTAAAGAATGAATAATCAGGGCATACCCATACAACTTTTTGAAATGAGAAAAACCTGAAATATGAGAAGATAAAATTGTATTAATCAAATTTACAGCAATAAGAACAACTTTTCTCCAAAACACATTGGGAACAAAAGTAGACAACAAGAGAGAACAAGCAGTTTTAACAATGTGCCTATGTTTTCTTTTAGCAACGCCATTTTGCTTAAGAGTATCTACACACGAAATTTGGTGAATGGTTCCATCTAAGACAAACAACTCACAAAATTTATTAGAGGTGTATTCTCCATCCAAATCACACCTAAAAAATTTGATAACATAGAATGTTGAGTTTGGACAAGAGCTCAAAAGACTGTATATATCTCAAAAAAATCAGAACAATGCTTCAGTAAATAAACCCAACAATAACAAGTATGATCATCAATAAAAAAAAAATATATCAAGACCTTTTTTGTGGTAATAGAAGAAAGTCCTCATGCATTAGAATGAATCAAATAATCAGATAGAGAAGAAGAAACATAAATACTTCGCTTAACAAGTAAAACGGAAAATTTTGCCAGTTTATATCCACTAAAATAAAAAAATATCACTAGTTTTTAATTTTTTTATAGCTTATATGGATGCCAAAAATCTCAAACAAGAAGATAAAATATAACCTAGACGAGAATGCCATAAATAAAAACTAGAAAAACTCAAACGAAAAGAAGATAAATCAACACTAGTAGCAGCAATAATAGTAACTAAAACTTTTAACTCATCCAAAATATATAGTTCATTCTTTCTACGCCCCCGTCTTAATTAGCTTCTAAGACTACAAATCCTATACACAACAAAAAGAAGTGGAAAAGAAGACTCAATAATTATCAGAATCACATGACAGGCCAATAAGAGCAAGATTCAATGTGAGTTTTAGAATAAGGTAAAAATCAATGGGAGACAAGTGAGGTGTGACAACAGAACCACACTTGCTAAGGGCGAAGGGGACACAAGCAAATGATGAAGAATTTGAAGACATGATGTGAAGCATCAGAATCCAAGTCGACCCATTCAAAATGTGACATATCTGAAGAACTATGAGGCAACTGACTTACAACAAAAAAAGTGGACATAGCTTATGGTTGTAAGGAGAGACTTCAAAAATTGCTCAACTAAAGTACTAGAATTGGTAAAAGGACTTGATGAAACTACTGTTGTTGTATTGTGGTATGGTGGTTTGTAGCTCTAAGGTGGTCTATGAGTATTAGATTGTGACTGGTTGTCAGACTTTCAAGCTTGATTCTGCTGTCTCAACTTGGGACACCGAGCCTTCCAATGATCTTCTTATAGAAACTGCACTTGTCGAAGACAACTCTTGTGTAAGGTTTTTTCTGATTATTAGAGAATGGTTTAGAATGTATTACTAGCATAGAAGGATTAGAAATAGAAAAAATTCTCTTTTTAGAATAAGACTGAATATGTATTTTTTCAGTCAATAACTCACTGACAATTGAGTTGATAAAAGACAATGAAAAATAATGTCAAATTGAACCTCTAATTCCTTCAAAATCACTTTGAAACGCCATTAAAAATTATACAAATCGTTGTTGCTCTCTATGAGCAATATAGGTACCATATGCCTTTAATTCTGTCGATTCTATAAGAGCCAATTGATCCAAAAGCTTTGTCATAACAAAATAAAACTCCTGAATATTCATATTTGTTTGGTGAAGAATTGGTATGTCATTCTTTAATTAATACTGCTTTTCAAAATTTGATTGCGTGAATAATCTTTGCAGATGATCTCAAGCCTCCTTTGTTATCTCATACTTTGCAAATTGTGTACATGGAATGCTCAACAGAATTGTTAATCTAAGTAATAATTTTTGCATTGTTTGCTTCTCAAACATCTATCAAAGTAGCATAACCCTCACCAGTATTCATGGGTATCACAAAAGTTGCATTAATATATCCCCACATCTTTGTACCCTAAATAAATTTCTTATCACATAACTCCAATACGAATAATTTTTTCCATTTAACCTCACTCTCACATACAAAAGTGAATTATCTCTTTCAATAGCCATAAAAAAAATCAGAACACAAAAGAAAGAAAAACAAAATACCAGATTGTAGAAATTGAATAAATATCTTCGAAAACTAAAACAAAAAAGGTGTGTTTGAGATTAAGATTCGTTCCATTAAACCATGCCCTGATACTATGTTAAACAATCCAAAGAAATAAAGAAAAATACAAAAATAAAAGAGGAGGTTGGGGTTTCATTGATACTACATGATCATAATAATATAAAAGAATAGGTTTAACCTAAATACAAAGAGATTATATAAAGGCTAAACTGAAAAGAAATTAAAAATATTATTCTACTCTTAATAAATAAAACGAAATAACCCTATATTTCTTAACAAAATGAATGGAGGCTGGTCAATTTTTATTTTTATTTTTTCAAAACCTTCTACATTTTCAAAACGTTGATGTCCACCAAAAAAAAAAACTTAAATATAATCCTTCTAAACCTCTTTAAATATATTTCTAATGTAAAAACTATTTTCAATCTTTTAAAAATAAAATCAAAATTTTGAAACCAAATTCAATATTTGTTTGTAATTTAAAGAGTTTTTCAAGACCAACAATAAACTTGAATTGTCATGACTATCCCATTTACATTATTTTTTTACCGAATGCCTAAAAGGTTATCGCTGTCGACTCTTGCTTCTTTGTTTCTTTTTTCTCAATTTCACACCCCCACAATAGGATTGATGAACTACAAAAATACAAATGAAATTTAGGAACTAGAATGAAAAAGAAGAAGCAATTATAATAGTCCATAAAAGTTAGGAAAAGAATAGTTGAATATTTGTTAAACTTGATCCAACCCAGTTGATTGCCTTGAGAAACCTGAAATCAAAGCCCGACTCGGGTCAGGTTAGTATAGTCGAACAAGACAATGAAATGATCAAACTCATTCAACATGGTGTAGTTTTATGTGATCTCGTTGATCCAGTTAAATCCAGTAAAAACTTGGTTGGGTCAATATCATGAAAAAAAGAAAAAAAAGAAGAGAACAAAACAATATTATTTTAATAAAAATAATTGATCGGGTTTACCTGGTAGCTTGAAGGTTGAATTAATAAAATGATAATCTATATATTTTTTTAAGATTAGTTTCAGAATCAAGTCTAAAAGCTATAACAAAATACATATGCCAAATTTGAGTTTGAACAGTACTGAACTTTAAATCACTTACTTATTGTATAAATTTTAATACATGATACAAATAAATAAGTATTTCTAGGATGCACTTTTATTAATAACTTCTTTTGACCATTAATAATGAAAGTTTGTGAGATGAGACTGATAATAACTAACTCATTAATATTTCTTGACTTTATGAACTTTTGGATGAAATATAACCTTTTCTAACATTTTCTTCTTTACTTCATTCATCAATCAATATTATTCCAACTGTTTTCAATCGAAATACTTGGAATCCAGGTTAAAAGGGCATATTTTGTAAGAACTCATGATTCATATAGTTGAAGCACACAAGTTCTTGTTAAACCAGATTCAAAAGAGATACAATTAGTTTATATGTATTCATAATAAAATTGAATAATAAATATAAAAAAAATGAAGCTTCACTAAAGTTAATTGACTAAGTTTTAATAATCTAGCAAAACGATGTTCTTTAATATTGTCTCCACCTTTTAGCTTTCAGTATTCTTCTAAATTGTGAGTACACCCATATTCTTCTTCTTATTTTTCTTTATATTAGATGCTTATTAAATATTTAAATTTTATTTTTATTTAATTGTATAGTGATTATTAATCTTAGAGTTTTTTTTACAAACTAGCATAATGCTTAAATAGAGTTTTTTTTTTTTAATTGTGACAGCATTATTGATGTAATTGAAAAAATTATGATAATCATTATACGCAACTTTTTAAGTTTTTATTTGGCATTATAGTCTAATCATGTTTTTAAAATTTTTATTTTTTTAAAAAATTAAATTAATTTTCTTTGATTTTTAAGATTATTTTGATGTGTTAATATAAAAATAAATTTAAAAAAATAAAAAAAATATTATTTTAATATATTAAAAAAACATTTTGAAATACATTTCTAAATTGGCCCTTGACCTATGACAGAATAATTGCCGCATCTATGAATTTTACATCAATACAATTTTTGGATTGTTTTTCAATTAGGTTTTATTTGGCATTACGGTCCAATCATGTTTTTTAGTTTTATTTATTTAATTTGTCCGTTTTAATTTATTTTTTAATATTTTTAAATTATTTTAATATAAAAAACAATTTAAAAATATTATTTTAATATATTATATTTTAAAAAATAATTTTTATTATACTCTCAAATACACAATTATAATAATATAATAGAGATTTAAAAAATTATGTTTTTTTAGCTCAGATGTCGTGTCTCTAGCTAGCTTGCCTGCCGACATTTGACGTGAACAAGATAGCATGTGCAGTGAAAGGCTATTGGATTTTGAATTTGTTGTCAGAAACCTAGCTGAAAGCCTATACTTTTTTCTATGGTGTCCACAACTATATAACCTCTAGTTTAATAATTTATTTATTTTTATATTTTAAAAATATTTTTTAAAAATTTAATTTTTTTTAAAATTAATATATTTTTAGATTATTTTAAAGTACTAATATCCAAAATAATTTTTTAAAAATAAAAAAAATATTATTTTAATATATTTTTAAATAAAAATTACTTTAAAAAAACAATTACAATAACGCTTCTATACATGTTCACAGTGAGATAAGGGATATGTTAGAAACCTGCCAGTAAAGAGGTACAGATAATTTCTTGATTTGTTTTTTTAACAGTTAGAAAAATATTTTACCAAAATAACGTTGGGTTAAAGAAATTATTTACAAAATAGCATGGTTTGAGGTTAGTTTTGAGTTAGGATTGATTTGATATTCATTCAGGGTTAATTTGGGATAAGTTTAGAGTTAAAGAAGTTTTGGGTTTGGATTGAAAATATATTTTTGTTTTTATATATAATAAATATAAATCTACACCATTTTTTCTGTGAAAAATCTTCCAACCAGACATGGGTTATATGATTGGGTTCTCTCCTCAGCCCTAACTCCCTCTAGCACGAGGCCCTCCTCTTTATCTTACATAAGAGAAAGGTTTCCAAAACTTGCCTCCATGAAATCATATTTCTAATTTAAAATTATTTTGATTTATTTTTATCATAAGATGCTAAATGAACTCATAATCTTCTTTTCTATGCAAAGCTTGTTTAGCTAAAGAATCTGCTTACTAAGTTGCCGTTTTCTAATAACATGTATGAAGTAAACATGGTGCAGCTGCCTAAGTAAAGCATTGATACGATTGAAAATTCTCATGGCCGATCCTCTTGTCTCTCAAATATCCCAGCTGATAGCATTAAGTGAATCAAATACTTGTTTCAGTGGATTTCGCTCTATTCTCCAACGCTGTTAACTTGTATATATTTTATTTTCAATTTGGTGGTTGTACAAAATTATAGGATATTGTGCAATTAATTCTAGAGACCGTTTATCCCTTCTCCTTTACAGGACAAGGCGCTCCAGGAGCAAAACAACATGCTTGCGAAGAAGGTGAGAATCTTTTTATTAAGAGTTTTAATTTTTTTATTGCAATAAAATGTTTAGACTTTTATTAATCCTTTAACTTTATAAACCTTAAACAATCAAGTAAATGTTTGTTTAGCTTCCGTCGAGTTACGATGGAATACATGGCATACAAGTAAAAAAATATAGAACTCACTAGTCAGACACTAAGTTTGATATCTAGAAATCACTAGTTTAAATCTCACAAATCTTAGAGTTACTGGAAGCTTACATGGTCTTTAACTTCAGGGTCCGTGGGACTAGTCGAGATACACGCAAGCTGGCCTGAACACCCACGTTAATCTAAAAAACTACAAGACCTTTAATGATCTGGTGTATTAATTTTTGCTTTGGCACATAATATTTTTGCTTTTTTTAAAAGCAATGAATTACGTGGTTTTTTTTCTTTCATGGATAACAATTTATAAACAAAAAGAAAAACCCTCTTTTCTCTCATCCACCACGTGCTTTCATCATCGTAATTTTTTTTTATTGTTATTAACGTAACAATAAGATAATTTAATTATAAAGGTATTAATATTTTATTTATGGAAAAAAGAGTAAAAAAAAGATGACATAAATAATATGGGTCCTATATTTTCTTAGTGAAGTACTATATTTTCTTATTGTTTTTTTTCAAAATTAAAACTTTCATTTTAAACAAATAAAAGTAAGAGAGATTTGATTGCATATCAATTCAATTGAGACATGATTGTATGATAAATATATTTTTATTTAGAGTTTTTTAGGACCTTAACACAATAAATATTTTTGATAAAACAACACAAGCCAAAAAATATTTAAAGATATAGTATACTTGATCGAGTTGTACTAAAAAATCCATGTCTAAATAATAAAAAAAAAACAATAAATTTGTAACTCATACCTAATAGATTTATCGTGAAATGTTTAGCGTCACACCATCTAACATGACAAACCACAAATTTAGTATATTTTTTGTATTCAATTTATATAAATGACATGTTGATTAGAATCAATTTTATTGTATTATTAACTAGAACAAAATGGATAGTAGCATCAAAGTGACAATGTCCAATATATTATTACTCTAACTCTCTAGACATTCAATATAAATATACTCTCAAAACCAAAACTATATTAATTAACATTGATAGTTTCACGTTAGTATTTAAAATAATTATACATAGAAAAATAGTAGATACCTAACAATTTTTTTTTTAGACACATAACTTTACATAGTTGTTAGTAGAAATATACATGCATGACCCCCCTAACTATAATTAGAAATGACCTAGAAGTTCTTAAGCAATGTTAGAAAAAATATTGGCACTACATTGCATGAAATAATCATGAAAATTAAACTACCAAACATATGTATTATGTATGCCTAAACATACATAACCAACCAGTCCTCTATCGCATCTATTGAGCGGTCTAAAAATTTATGTCAAATTATGTCAATTTAATATAGTCGACTCTGTAAGTACTAGCTGGCATACTCGTCCTAATAAACGATTACATAAAACATCTTTGTTAGTCGACCCTCAATTGCTTGTTATGAGGGCTCCATCTATTAGAAGGTAAGTCAACATAACGACATGCTTTAGTATGGGTGTGTCTCGCTCCTCCATCACTCTACCAAAACTGCAATCAATGCGTGGTTAAGATGTATATACACATATGACTAGTCTTATAAAAACCTGTCTTAATAACAAATAGGCAGACACACTCGTGTAACTCTATCAATGTATATTGTTAAGGTGTTACAAGATCATCACTATGAAAATCAAGCAATTTAGTTATTTAAATAATTTAAATAGTTAAAATTTAGTTAATAAAATATCAATTAAAGTAGTTAAAAAATGTTATTAAAATAGAGATTTGACCTCTCAACTTCAAATATCATTGGAACGATGTTAATCCTATATATATAAAACTGACCTATCATTTAAACCTGCCTCAATAACCAAGTGATCCTATCTATTGACACTTCTAGAAACAGTTGAACCTTTTATAGTCTAAACCATAGCTCCCTGGAGGTCTTGTAACAAAAAATTATTAGCATTGCATTACAATTGAATCAATATAGTTGAATTAAAAATAATAATTGAAGTTTACATATTTGAAACAATTACAACTATTAACATGGATTGTCTAGTTTCACAAGTTTTCTATTATAACTATTTGATCGCATATACAATATTTATTTAGTAAGCACCCCCTCTCCCTATCATCTATTTTATTATATAGACAAGTGAATTTTCTTTGATCTTTATCCATTAACCATCTAGTCGGACATCTATATATATATATTGACTAATATATGCATGCCACAATAGCATGTTAAGAAAGGATTGAGGACTATGTGCATTTTTGTATGACAAGTTGGAGTTAAAATCATCAACAAATTACACATATTTTGTAAAGTGCAACATACAATTAAGTGTGAACATGGTCGATGATACAATTACCATCTACCATAAATACAAGTTGCTTCATTGATGATAATTGTCTTTCAAAATTCTTTTGCAACACCAGCTATTGGTGATGTCTTAAACTGAAATAACCCTATTGCAAGATCATATAAAGTTACCATGTGTGATCTAGAAGTTGCCGTATTAGCAAGCAATTCATATAGGATTTTTGGAGGCCACAATACATCACGACTTAAAAATTCTACAACTTTGGCTCTACACTCTACAAAACATTTATTACATATGAAAAGGTTTATCCATTGCGCTATAGCTGATATAGGCATCTCATTGACAATTCTTTAAATATTATTAAAAACTTTTGACAAATTCATCGTCGTATTGCCATAACGACGACTGCCAAAATCATATGAGAGTGCCCTTTTTTTTTTGTTTAACTTCTAGCCATGCACTGATTGCATCATCAGTCTCCACCATATCATCATATAAAATGTCAAACTCTTTATCTTGAAGGATTTTTACACATTCTATGCAACATATTTTTCAAGGCAATATTTTTGAACCCGATGTTAAAGTTATGAACAAAGTATCGTGAACAATATCGATGATATGCAATAAGTTCAGGAAAAATCTGAGTCATGAAATTCTTAATCGCTACATGTCTATCTGATATAATACACAACCCGGTGTGATAACTAATTACATATTGACAAAGTGAATCTAAAAATCAACTCCAATTTCTGTTTATCTCTTTTTTGATAATAGCAAAACACAATGGATAAACTCTATTAATCGCATCATAAACAATTGCAACAACTTTGTCCGCATCATAAACAATTGCAACAACTTTGTCTTGTACTTACTTTACAGGTGAGTTCCGTCAATACTAATATAAGGATAAAAATATTAAAACCCATTAATTGAAGCACTAAATGCCTAAAATGTTGTTCTAAATATTGTCTTATTGCTATTAACCATTTTATGATTCCAAGTGAAAATTATTCCCAGATTTGAATCTTTAATGGCTAGTAGCATTCTAGGCATGTCTTGAAATGACTTTTCGTGTATACCAAATAAAAGCTCTAATGTTTTTTGCTTAGCCATCCATGTCTTCCAATATAAGACATCATGTTCACAATTCCTTTCCGCATTACCTTGAATCGTTGCAATACTCATACTTATATCTCTTTTCACAATTGTCAATATCATCGTAGCAATGAGATCTGAGTTAATCTGATGATGATGTTGCAAAATAAGAGGGTTTCAACATGTGTGTGACCCTTTTAATTTTAATATTTTCCATGAATTAGACCTTTAGTGATATCCCCTACTCAAATACCATCTACATCTTGGTTCCTAAACGCATTGCAACTGATCATAAGTTTTAGTTGAACAATGAACGTTGTATTGTAATAAATTCTTGATATGCACATTTAGATTTGTCTATGAATTTTTATCCAACCTCCAATTCATCAACTGATAAGCCTGAACGCCTACGGTTGTTAGCCCAATTATTTCATCCGTATTGGTCATGCCCATTCACAACCTCAAATTGAGGAGGTTCCATATATTGATTTATAGGCTCAACTAACTCAGCATCCCTATCTTCCCTATCTTTCTCCCTAAACTCAACTCTATCAATGTGATGATCATCTTCATTGTCACATGGTTCGGATTCTCTATAGCAATATATGGCAAATATCATACCTAAATGAGGTTCTATATTAATTTCTTATACCAATATTTTTCTTCTTGCATTACCACCTAACCTATATGGACCACCTGCTTATGATGCCTATGTAATCCTTTAAGAGTTACTTGAAACCTGGATCAACTCCATACTATAAGTGTTTCCTCGTCTAGTTCTACTATTCAAGTAGAGCTCTAGTATATTAATCCTATTAATGCTCAAAACCCAAACATTGAATTCACACTTCCATCACTACAAATTGATACATCGATATAATGAGCTTGACTAACCCTAGTTTGCAACATCCTCCAAGAAATTTCAACTTTTATTTCAAGCATATTCTATCCTAGTAGATCACATAATATTCTAAATAGTTTGTTATGAGACATATCTAATGTAACAATTAAGAACTCATGACTTTCTCCATTATAGGTGATACCATTGTCGGTATTGATAATGGTACCACCATGGAAGCATAGCATTCTAAAACTACTAGAAATTTTATCAAACAACACAACAAAACCTAGTTTATTAATATCATGAGGTTAATCAAGGTTCATAATTTATCAATAAAACTATAATGGTAACATAATTGAAAAATACCTAAAAACATCAAATTAGTCGGCGAAAACCTAAATTAATCAAATTTCAATATCATAACAAAATTGTTAACTCAACTCATGTATTTCATAGCTAATTTTAAACCCTAACACTTTTTAAATCAAGATTAACATATATTAACATAAATTATATCAAATTGACAAGGACAAGTGTTGAATATACCTCTAAGTGTAGAATATGGGTGGTGGTGGTGATCGATGGTGGTAGTTTTGGCCGAAAATAGCTTGACCTGTGGTGGAGAGAGTGGAGTGGTGATCTTATGCTGGAGAGAGAGAGGGGGTGATCTCGTCATGTTTTAGATGTGTTTTATGATAAGGGGAGAGAGAGAGAAAGTGCTCGTTCATGGTTGGGAAAAGGGAGGGGCAACTATTTGGGGGTAGGGGGGGTATGAAAAGAGAAAGGATGAAGAAAAGGGCTCTAAGTTTTAATTTTGTATGGTGTCGCAAATGACATGTGAATCGCGAGTTGCGGATGTCAATTGCGACATGCGATTTACAGATGTCATTTGCGGTTTCATATAAAATTAAAGCTTAGAGCCCTTAGATCTCAATTGCAACATAAAAGTCGTAGATACTATTTATGATACGTGAGTCACACTTGTCATTTACGACTTATTAAAATATGTTATATCTTTAAATATTTTTTCACCGTGTTACTTTACCTTTTTTTCTCTCACTATGCTAAAAATAAAATAAAAGAACTATTTTATTAGTGGCATGCATAGTCTTATAAGAGGTTTCTTTCTACCTTATTTATTTAGCACAATCATTCAGTTATTATTGATGGACTATCAATCACCATTAAAGTTTTAAAATAAAAAGTTTCCGTGGAATTTGTTGGTATGGTATGTTATCATTTTTCAATAGCATGTTCAGAAAAGATAATCCCTTCCTTTTCCAAAAAGCAATTTGCTCCTACCACTTCATTTAGGTCGCTTTTGGCGCATCTAATTTTTGGAATCGAAATTAGGTCAAGGAAAAGGAGAAGGCAATAATAGCTCAACAAGCATCATGGGAGCAGCAAAATCCTGACCTGGATTCGCCTACAATTCTTCGGCCACAACCACTGCAGCCCTTAAACATAAGGTTATTCTCTTTCTCTCAAGTGCATGCACTAGTACATAACACACTTGAACTACTGTGTTTCATAGAAAATATACAGTAAAATGTAATATGAGATGCATGTATAATTGTTCTACAATACCTTGAAGCACTCTATGTTTCTGCATCATCTCCGTGCGTGCTAAGAAACTAAAGCAGGATATGCCATTCATACAATGCAGTAGCAGCCACCTGGCAACGGGAATTGAGGAAGAACCCACTCCAATCCAACATCGAGCCAACGCACTGTTGCCTGCGTGGATGCTTCGCTACCTCAACGAATAAAAGAATCAAATCAACTCCTTGTTGCGCTGTTTTGTATACACCAAGACGTGGGGGTATGGAAATGTAAATCCATTTTCAGTCTGATGAAGTGAAAATGTTGGATCGGTTGCTTGATACTTGATTATCTAGCAGTTCCATGATAGTAATGTATCTCTATGTATCTATAATTGTAATGTATCACTAAATTGCTTGTGTAATAAAATCCATAAATAGAAAGACTAACTGCAATGTACCATGGACGTAAGAAAGTGAACCATTCTTTATATTGGCATGTGTTGATTGCAGGTATTAATCTCTTTCCTGATCAATACTAGACATGTCGACGTGCTTCTTTATTGTAAGGATGATATTAAGCTTCCGATTACCCTCTTTACCGGGGGTAATTCTGGTCGGTTTAAAAAGGCTTCACAAATCTCATCGAGCTGTCGCCTAGCAGCAGTTTCTAAATGCCCCCGTCTCTAATACGGAGACCAACTCGGTCGTTCTCTCATTATGATCCTCACGGTTTCTCAGCTTAAATTTTCAACCATTTCTAAGATACAAAGAGTGTTGATGTTAATACGAGAAGTAGCTTAACTAATTAGGTTTTGAGTTTGTTTTTTAATGGTCATGAGTTCAAATCCTCTCAGAGCCACTAAAGACTTATATAATTGTTAATTTCTAGATTTTTAAAATTAGTTGAGATATATAAAAGCTGACCGGATATCTATGTTAATAGTAAAAAAAAGATGTCAATGGTACAAATGCTATTATTTATCGGACGGTCCATTAGGGTTGATAGTTTGGACTTATGTGTGTTGTATCCATCCTTATGTGACCTACAATCACAACACTGAATTGGGTTGATAATTCAATTGATATTTCTGTTAGAGATCTTTTTTCTATAAGATTTTATTAAAAAGAGTTAATTATAATTTAATCTTTATAATTATGATAAATTAATTCCAATAATATAAATTATAAGTAACCACTAATACAATTCAAGCAAGATCAAATTTGAATTTTAACATAAAATTTTATATTATTCAGTTTTTCACTACCGAGCATAACTCTTAACTTGATCATTGGATTGAGTTTAAAATTTTGACATGAGTTTTTTATACATTATTCTATATTGAGGTAAAATTTCAGATCAATAGGAGTTCGAGAAAGTCTTGTGAGATATGTCAAAACAAGCTGTATGAATTTTGTTATTTATTTTCTTTTGATTTGTGGACTTTGTATTTGGTAGAGTTCTTTTTCCTACAAGGAAGTGACATCTTGTTTTGAAAAATTTCTAATTCTATAAGAATCTTTAATGGACTGCAATATAATTTCCAAGCGTGGCAAAAATTAATTAATGTTACAAAATTCTTTTTTACAAGAATTCATCCTAGCTACAAAAAAAAAAATTGATGATATTTAATAACAAATTGATTAGCTTATTATAAGGAGTTTCCTAATTCTATTTTATAAGAACTCTTTATTCATCCTAACTACATAAGAAAAAAGAACTGATGGTATTTAATAACAAATTGATTAGCTTATTTTAGAGAGTTTTCTAATTCTACAAAGAAAGTTAAAGGAAGGCAATATGAGTTTTCATATTTTGAGAGGATTCTTTAAAACTATAATTAATTATCTTAGACAAATAAGGAAACTAAAGGAAAGATACAAATTCAAAAATCAATTTTCTAACTTATTCTTAATATCTAAAGGTAGCACCAAAGATCAAAGTGTTTTTAGGATGGAAATTTCATTCATTACATTATTTAAATTAGAAAATTTATCTATTTTAGGTTATTTTGTTTAATTAGGTGCAACAATTTTATTTTATGTTAGATTTATTGTTTTTTTTCCTTTTCATGTTTGAGCTTAGTTAACATACTTTGAGTTTATTGTAAGTTGATAAATACTAGCCCACAAGTTTTAGGTCCATTAAAGTTACCAATTGAACTATTATATAAGGTTTTGTAAGCTAAAATTTTCAGCAACCATATATTTATAAAATAAACTTGTGTTTTGTGTTATGCAACACATTTTCTTTGCTAGGACAAAGAACAAATATGACTTATCAAAGATTAACTGATTTCGTAGCATTTTTGTTATACTTTTCGTTTGTAAATTGAGATTCGTTGGGTGGAGGTCTTATTTCAATAGTGCTAGTACCTTGAAATAAGTTTTCATTGTGTCACACTCCTATCAAACCTGTTTCGATTTTCTGGGATTCGTTGTCAATCTTATTATGGGTTGCATGACCACATGATTATGAGATTCACTTCACCACCAATTGTGATTAATAATATTTTGTTTTCAAAAATTGTTTTTTTTTCTTGTCAAACTTTTAACCCTATTTATTTATTTATTATTTAAAAAATTAAAATAAAATAAAAATTAATGTGAAATAGGTAAAAAGAATTAAGTTCTTAATTAATATAAACATATATAGAATAACTAATAATTTCTTAAGTTATAAAGTGTAATTTTTTTTCCTAAATTATAGGAAACAAGTTATTATTAACTATGTTAAAAAATATTTGTCATTTTTTCTTAATTTTTTCATGTGAATGAGATAATAAGTTTTTAAATAGTTATTAATGTTAAAATCGTATTGGGCAATTTGAGAACTTGTTTTTTATTTAATAATTGCACACTTGATAAATATATGATATATAAGGAGTCTATTTATAAAATTGATAATCTCTTTACCCTATAATTATATATTTTATTTCATTTAAAACATTCATGAAAATAATAGAGAGCTAGAAGAAAAACACAATTTTCTTCATCAAATTCATTTAGAATTTATTCTCTCAAAGAACTTGTTATGGATTAAGGTATACTTTTTTTAAAAAAAAGAAATAATAATTATTTGAATATAAAAATTATAAAATTCTGAGACTATAGGCAGTTCCAATACTATTTGATTGTTCATGTTTATAATTAAATAATTGCTTACATGTAATATTAGAGACTTAGATTTAAGAAATCATGTTTTCCATTCAGATATTACCATTTATATCAATTTTATTTTAAAATTTCACTGCCTATTCCAATAATTAATAGGAATGATTCTTGGAGAATATTATTGTTTATATTTTCATAATTGATGATGGATCAAGTTTTGACATTGAAGACATTACGAGATTTTGTGGTTTCTGATCTGGGTGGATTCTAATAATATTTTAGAAAGATTATACCAAAAATAAATGTTAGAGAAATCAGGGCTGACCAGCACACTTGCTGCGCATTTCATAAATCTTTATTTGTCCAAAAAAATATAATAATTAAAATTACAGATGAAGGCCATAGAGAGTCGAACTCAAGTGGCTGGGTTGAGAGGATAAAGTGCTAACCACCCTATCATAAAATATATCTCGCTTAAAGATCAAATACACGTAAACAGTTAACCTGCTATTGTTTTTATGGTTTGACTTATTCTACTATCACAAAATCAAATTAGGGGTTACTACCTAAGGGGGGAATCACGCCACTCTTACCACATCTTTCAAATGAAATATTACCTTGCTATGTGTTTTCTTGTAAATCTATTCAACACATGACATTAATTATTTGAATTATTTTTTAAGCTTATTTGTGATTTATTTTTAATTATTTGATAAAAATTCAATATTGGTCTCTAAAAATTAGAGACTCATCGATTAGATCATATGCAAAACATTTAACTTGTGTTTCTAAAAATTAAAGATTCATCGATTAGGCCATTCATGAAAAATTTGATGTTCATGTCTAAAAATAGAAGACTTGTCAATTTGATCATTTGTGAAACAAATATTGGACCCATATGGATGGTAAAAACTCAGCTTTGGCCTTGCTCTTTTAAACATATCCAGAATAGGCCCAAACAACACAACTCAAACTCATTGGACTAATATGCGTCGCTTTGACCCAACCTGTGTCTACTCGTAACAATAGGGATGTTGTAACACATAAAAATGATCAAAACATATTTACAAATAAACATGAAAAAAGTAACCTTCCATTTTTGTTTATATATATATATATATATATATATATAATCATTTTAAGAGTGACTCCGCTGATAAGATATTAGTTTATGATATTATGGAAAAATAAAATCAAAAGGATATTGACAAAGACACCTTACAACTTATCAATTCATGTTCATGTTTAACAAAATAATTTCTTTTGAGAACAAAACAACTATTAATCAAAATAGCACACATTCTATTTTATATTTTTTTATGTTTTCCTTTTATTTTATTTAAAAACACATTCACGATGCATATTCATACAAAAAACACATCATGCCAGAAAATTAAACACACAAGAAAATCAAATGCCCACACATAAATTAAAAATTAAAAAAAAATCAACACATACATTTCATAATTCAAAAATAACATTAACACACATCAAATTTCACACCAAGACCAAACAATTAAAAAACAACATCCACACATAAAATAATAATTGAAAACAACATCAACATATAAATTTCACATCGAGACCAAACCATCACGCCTGAGATAAACCTGTTGCAACCAAATCATCCCAACTCCAACTCAGGGTATTGATTCTGGCCTTATTCCACTTAAAAATATAAATTTCTCGGTGGCATCATACCTCTAGGGTTGCCACAATACTTTAAGTATTCATAATCATCCACAATAATACGTATGCAAATTAACAATATATTGAATTTTATGTAAAAAATTAATTTTGGATTCTAAATTGACCTTCGAGAGTATATGGGTTGGCTGAGGAGTTACTAGAATGACAATGACAATTCTAGATAATGTTGGCACATGAATTCATGTGTCCCTGACACTGGTGGCACGGGTAACCATGTGTTACCACAACTGGATTGCGTTTTGAGGTAGATCAGGAGTGTTGCTTTCTCCTCTTCACTTTTGTATCGATGATGAGACTCACGATCACCTGTGAAAGGAGATCAACGAGGGATAACTTCAATGATGCGAACTAGGAGGGTAAGAACCCTAGAATCCATAATCAAAATTCAACGTAACCTAAGAAAGCTAAAATAAAGCTAAAAAGAACTCGAATAAATGATTATATAAACTAAAAAAGCATAGTTATTGGATGAAAAACCCTAATTCGTTGATTATAATGAACCAATAACTGAAGGTATAAGGATTAAAACTTTGACCCATTGATTATAATGAACCAAAAACTAAAGATATAAGAATGAATGTCACAAAGAAGTAATATTTGCTAATTTGTTCCGAACATTTTATGAAAAATCAAGAGTAAGAGCAAACTCTCTTACACAAATTTTATTTATAAATAATCAATCCATCTCTAAACACAAGCTAAATAACCATATTTAATCTAGGTAAAACATCCTAAAAAAGGCACAAAAAATAACAAAAGATTCCTAAATAAAATGAAAAAAAACCTAAATCAACTAAGAAAATATTGTAAATTTCAAACAATAACTTTTGGACCTTATTGTAAGTCCTTCTCAATGTCTGACCACTATGAGATATTATACCTATAGGAAAACAAGTTTTTAGAATATTTTGGAAAAATCTCAATGTAATCCAATGGTCAAATCGAAAGTCATCTTCATTAATATAAAATAATATATTAGGAAAATAAGCCTAATTTGCAAGTCTTATAGGAAATAAAGCTCAAATATCTTGAAATAACCCATTGAATTCCTCTTTAATTTTCTTAGCTCTTAACCTTGCAATAAACCTAATTGGCATCTCTGGATCTTTTGGTGATTCTTATTGATTCTCATCATTCGACTTTGTTTCTCTTTCTCTCCTCTCTCTCTCTCTCTACGTGTTCAATTATTGCTGCTTTTGTTTGGAGTGTTGTTGTAGCGTAGAGGCTAGCTTGTTGTTTGAGTTAGTTTTTATATTGTTAGAGTTTTCAATCAATGGCTATGGTTTCTGATTAAGATTTGGTTCAATGTTGAACAAAGCTACTATCATAGGTTGATTGAAGGATAGCTTAGGTTAAAAGAGGTTGAGGGTAATGGGTTTCTATGCTTGGAAAAATAAAAGAGCAGCTATTTCCGCCGGTGGAGTTGAGTTAAGTTGAGTTGTCATGGCTAGCAAAGAAGGACGGATTGTTGTCGCCGGAGATGAGGCTGCTTGGTAGGTCAATAATTCTTATGACCTTGTGGTTTTTAAACACACACACACATAGCGAGAGAAATGTTTCATGATTCTTTTTTTTCTCCTCTAAAATCTTTTTTTCACTCAAAATATTCCTCCCACCTTTTCTCTCCACGTATTTTCCTCTCCAAAATTTTTTCTCCTTTTTCTTTCACCTCCTTTTATTATTTCCTTTGTCTCAAAATTTTTCTTCACACACTTTTCTTTCTCTTCCCCTGAATTTATGGCTAAGGTTTTCTGTGGCACCTATCTTTTTTTTTCTATATCATTCATTCATCTTTTATACTACCTTATCTAATAATATTCTTATTCTTTCTTATCACCTCGTTGTAATTTTTTGATCCTTCTATTCTTACTTGATTATTATTCTACTCACTAAACTTTTTTTTGTTTTTTTTCTTTGATTTACTTTTCTTTTTTTTTATTTTTGTATAAATTTGTTTTTTTGAAAATTCATTGATATGAAACCTTAAGTGAAGAGGTAAAAAGTTATGAAATGAGTGGGATTTGGCCAAATTGAGTTGAGAAGATATTTGTTTTTGAATTTTTTTTATTTGTTTCTTTTTTCTTGAAAATATGTTAAAAAAGGAGGCAAAAAATGGGACATGGAAAAATTTGAAAGGTGGTCAAGTTGAGAAGTGATCAACCTTAAGAATTGAAACTTAAAAAAAAATCATTCTTTGGACTTAAGTTTGCAAAAGTCATTTGAGTCTCCAAAAGAAAGATTTGCGAGAGCACTTTGGGTTTTAAAATCACATAAATATTTTCAAGAGTCTTCTTAAACTCAAAAGTAAGGATGCCAATAGATACATGCAGGTCAGGTTTCTTTTATTACCCATCAAGTAAGAAATATATATATATATTGTATTAAACAAATACATGTTCTACAAATATATCTATAAATATAAATATATATTTTAGGTTAGGCTCCGGTAGGTTTCAAGTTGGGTTTGACAATAAAGTAATTATCTAAAAAATACCCTCCTTGTAAAAATCCTTGGCCCAAAACTAGTAAACCAATGTTAATTAGAATAATCCCAACCAAAAAATAATAAATTAAAAGGAAAAAAAAATATTATGACTAAGGAAAAAACCCCTAGTAAATTAACTAAAATCTTGGATGAAATAAAGTAATAATCAGTATGCAAAATATAAGCACAATGATAAATCGTGTAAATTCCTCAATTAGGTAAAATAATTATTTCAAAGAGAATGTTTATAGATTGGGATAAAAATATTCAAAAAAATATAACATAACTCTGAATAAATAAATGTTTGAATTTGTGTTCAAATAACTCTTCTCTGGAGCTTGTATAAAAAGAGCTCAAGGTACGGGTCACCCCTTTGCCTTTTTAATTATTTAAGATGCTTTTATAATTGTTTTCTTTTTATGAAAAATTTATTGAAAGAGTATAATTGCTTACCATGAGATATCATGCCTACCAGGCTGGAAATTATTTGTGAATTTTTAATGAATCCATGTGATCACAATAATAGTAACATAAATGTGTTTTTGTAATCGGTCATAAGAACGGTAAATTATATGTGATTAGTAATCGACCCCAGTAGGTAATGTATATATGATGTATAATTAATCACAATGATGATAGTTTTATGTGATTTGAAATTGACCACAACAATAGACTCCTTAGATAAATCATAATCGATCGCAACATCAAATAACAATGTGTAAATGCCAATAAATCATAATGATGGATGTAACATTTTCATTTCCGGGATAAAGCAACGTTCTCATGTTAACTGATAAATAGAGTGATTAATTTTTTTTTTCTATATCTATTCATTGTGGTTGTATTAAAGTCCACCAAAATTTTGACGAATTCTCCCCTATACCGGGAGGTCCCAAGTTATTGATATACGACCTGTTTACACTTCTAATATACCGCATCTCCTAACTCAATTTAACCCAATCATCTTGGGTCTCAGTTCCACAAACATCATCATTCATATCAACCACAATGTTTATGATATACATTGTACAACAATTATCATTATGGATGGATAAAGATATAAACATGCATACATGGAACATAGTTATACAAACTACAGACTTAAATTCATCTATTCAAGTTTAAACATCAATTATATAATTTGAGTATATATAAAAGTTGTAATATTACCAAATATAAGGGTATACTCCCTAGGACCTAAATTACAAAGAGTGAACCCAAGTTAGAATCTACTCCTATCGTGCATGCGATGACCTTGAAAACAAAATACATATTATTGAAATATGAATATCACAATAATATAGCAATACAAATATCCAGCAATTTAAAAAGGCAAACATGCATTCATATTTTATTCACTCCTCCCTTTTGGTTTTCATTGGAAACTCTTTCTCCTTCAACTACTAAAAACCTTTTCTTCTTCCATTAACAACCTCCATTTAAGATCTCATAAGACCACCCATGATTATTTCCGCTTAACATATTACCGGTACCAATTTCACTGTTATCATCATCACCATGTAGGAGTCGATGCAACGTGATCCCCTTACCCGGGATCCTAACATACACTAAATGTATGCTCGTCAATACATGGTGATCCCCTTACCCGAGATCCTAATATACACTAAATGTATGCTAGTCCATGCATGGTGATCCCCTTACCCAGGATCCTAACATACACTAAATGTATGCTAGTTCACGCCCCAAATCACACTTCTCATATTTCCTTTGTCAACGATAATTTCATCCCTTGGCAATTCACACAACAACCGTTCACCCTGTATACATATACATTCAGAATACTATCCAAAATATCGGCATCATTATGCAAACTTTCCTCATTTCTCCTAATATCCAACGTTTGGTAATTCACATCTCATATCAATAACATATTAAATCATAGAATTTAACTAGAAAGTATAGGTGCGGATCACCTACCTGCAATAGAAGCTCTACTTGTGCTCCCCAGCTGCTGCTGTTGCACCACGCTTGTGGTCCCTCCTGCAAATCACAGGTTTATCTTATAAATTTTCCTCATTCAAGGATATGTTTTATAATAACCATATCAACAACCAGTAAGTCTTTCTTTCAGTCATTTCTTAATATTTTATGTTTTTCTCATTTCACCCATTATTATTATCGTTCTTTGTCCAACCCCAGTTATCATTCCTTTCTTTATATTTGGACCGTCACTGTCCAACTGTTGTTGTCTTGTTTTTGAATTGTTACTGTCTGACCTCTCCTCAGATTTTTAACTATATCTGGAGTTATAGAACTTCGATTCAAGCGAGATTAGTGTTGTTGGAAAGCTAAGACATAAGGCTACAAGTTTTATGATTTAAGGAGAACCCAGTTTTGCCTCTAAGATAGTCAAAATCGCTCGTCAACAAACACTTGGACTGTTTCTGTCTCATTTTGAATTGTTACTGTCTGACCTCTCCTTAAATTTTTAACCATATATGGAGTTATAGAACTCCGATTCAAGCAAAATTAGTGTCGTTGGAAAGCTAAGAAATGAGGCTACAAGTTCTATGATTTAAGGAGAACCCAGTTCTACCTCTAAGATAGTCAAAATCGCTCGTCAACAAACACTTGGACTGTTACTGTCCAACTGTTACTGTCTCGTTTTTGAACTGTTACTGTCTGACCTCTCCTCAGATTTTTAACCATATCTAGAGTTATAGAATTCCAATTCAAGCAAAATTAGTGTCGTTGGAAATCTAAGACATGAGGCTACAAGTTCTATAAGGAGAACCCAGTTCTGCCTCTAAGATAGTCAAAATCACTCGTCAACAAACACTTGGACTGTACTGTTTCATTTTTGAACTGTTACTGTCTGACCTCTCCTTGGATTTTTAACCATATTTGGAGTTATAGAACTCGGATTCAAGCGAAATTAGTGTCGTTGGAAAGCTAAGACATGAGGCTACAAGTTATATGATTTAAGGAAAACTCAGTTATGCCTCTAAGATAGTCAAAATCTCTCATCAAGAAACACTTGGATTGGGTAAATTATCATGGTTTCACATCCCCTATCACATACCACCCATGAATTAACTTAATTTTAACAACAAATACTTTTCCCCCAATTCAAGTCTAAGAACCCTAATCTATAACTCACATCAAGGCATTAATTCACTATCAAATTTGAAATGATTTATAAGATCATATTTAGCACAGCTTACCCGGTACGAATTAAGGTTTTGATCTCCAACCAGTTGAAGATTTTCAACTCCCTCCTTTCTTATCTAATGACAGCCAGCCCTCCATCTTCTCTTCTTGTTCAATTTTTCTGGTTAATCCCTTGCCCACAAGTGTTTATTCCATCTATAAACCCTTAATCTTGGATGGGTTCTTGAAATTTTGGTGTTTCTCTCTTGATTTTGCAAGAATGGATACAAAAACTCCCTTTTTTCTTTCCTTACGATTGCTGCAGATTTTTGGTGAGAATAAGAGTATTTATGCTCTATAATTTTTCTTATTTGCATTTAGCCCCCCACATCTTTTTTTCTTCTTATAATTAAGTTATATATCTTTTCATGTCTTATAATTTCACCTCACAACTTTTAGTTTAGTTTATTTTCATTAATTTAATCCAACCCTCAACATTTTTGTGTAGATTTATAATGTCTCGAAATATTTCGTCCAGAAACTTATATCCAAAATTTGTGAATTCCTGTTTTTATTTAACCATATGCATGAATTTCTTCACTTTTATTTCTCATGTAGTTAGGTTGCAATCTAAACAACCTATATTTTTCCCCGGGTTTTACAATGGATCTGATAAAATGATTTAAGTTGGTCATTTGAATGAAGGCTATAATATGTGATAGATCCTGTAACACCTTCACTTTTTATGGCCATCTTAAACATAAAATCACACCATATGTTATTGAAAATCCAGAAAATTTCTTTCTTATACATGCATAAGCAGATGTATACACATAATCACAATTATCTTCAATACCATATTTCAATCCTTAATATATTACCAATTATTCTACTGAAAATTCAGTTGAGTTTTCCTATATTTGAATGGTACCAAGTTATTGACATAAACCTGTATACTTCCAAAATCATTTCACAATCCCTGATCCCACCTTTTTGGATCATATTTCATTATCCCAACATCATCTCCATGAGATTTTCCTCATATCATATAAGCATTGATGTTAAACTTAACATTATAAAAATAAACGACTAATAAGGAAAATCTACATTAAAGTTTATAGATCATGTTATACATACTAAATAAACCTTAACTAGCTATTGCATATGTAATAGAAATAACATCACTTAGTTCATAAACATAATTCTATAAATCTATTTACTTACAATCTAGAATAAGAAATTATATAGTATTTACTATTTATGCCAAAAATCTAAGATAGAATATCCATATGCCACATATTTCTTCGAAATCAATTGTGAAGTGCCTAAATAAACAATGTAACATTTATAATGCATTACATTTAATAAATGAAATGAAAATGTAAAGCGTGATGATAATATTATCTTCTAGAACTTCTTTTTATTTAAAGCTTTTTGTATAATTTTATTATTTCTAGAACTCAAAAATCAACTAGACTTTTATCATCTTTATACTCAATTTGACTTCATCTATCCCATCAGCTTAATCATTGATTTATCTTATCTTATCTCTTCCTTTAATTTCCTAGCTTTTTTGCAATTTCCCTTAATAATATCAATATATCAACTACGCTGCCTCTATTATCTTTCCTTATGAACACTGATTAAAACATCTGATAGACACATACCCAAGTGCTACTAACTTTATATATAATAGTTAGTCAATTTAATGTTCCGGTCATCAATCATATTGATGGCACTAACCCCTTACAATGAGCTAGTTAAATTAGACATCACAATCATCAATCTAGTTGATGCCACTAGCCCCAAAAAAGTTAGCTAGTGAACTTAAACATCTTGGTCATCAACCTCGTTTATGTCACTAGCCCCAAATAGATCACTAGTCAAATTAAAAATCTCGGTTCGTTGATGCCACTATCCCTAAACAAGTCAGCCAATCAAATTAATCTTTTATTTGTACATATAATTCAATGAAAACAACCCAATTATATTTAACACTCTCACCTTATTATCTAAAACAAACATTTTGTTCACTA
>Ga0325411_1000904_pt1 | contig 32120 bp, 14 predicted proteins | sample PopdelMetagenome_13_FD_206181 | JGI IMG/M metagenome (GOLD analysis project Ga0325411, IMG submission 206181) | Populus deltoides microbial communities from Bellville, Georgia, United States - Xylem-PdIQD-R4 | ecosystem: Host-associated > Plants > Phyllosphere > Stem > Wood/Secondary xylem...
AAAAAAATCAAAAATATAATTGGATAGCAATATCAAACAAGACCTAACAGCCGGAGATGGTTTTCTAGACAATAAACGAACAAAAAACAAATTCATTTAAAAATAATTGTGAATTTGATTCATCATAAAAAAAAAAGGTATTATTATCAAAATTCGTTGATGAAATATTCAAAACCATTTATCTATATCAATTTCCTTAATCAAACTAAAAAAAAGTATTATTAACTTCTAACAGTCAACAGTAATTTCAATTGAGAACATGCATCTGTCCTCCTATTTGTTATACCTTCTCTTCACGCTGTACGATATTTCACTACAAGGAAAAAAGTCAACAAAAACGAACATGTGCAAGAAAAATGCTGCATAGATCTAGAATTGACTAAAAAACCAAGCGTCTTTGACTTCCGCTTCCATCCAATGAGGTTGTTGATCAATTATATTATTTGTGAATATACTGTAAGTTATTTTTTAAAATAACATATTAATACAATTTTAAAATATAAAAAAATTAATTTTCTTATAAAGCGTCGTGCAATTCCAAACAGCGTATTTGTTTTCTATTATTAACCTTTTACTGTGATGTTCTATGAATTTTTCACACGAAAACTCTATTACATTCATTATTGTAGTATAAATTACATAAATCTAAACTTTATAAAAATTCAATTCCACTCAAGCGAATATATATATATATATATAATATTTTTTTTTGTTATTGATAGTTGGTCAATTGTTTTTTTTGGAGGTTAATTTTTATATAAAGTGAACAGGCATGTCTTTTTTATATAATCAAGAATAAAATTTAATGAACTATCTAGTAGGTGGTCTAATAATAAAAATTTGGAATTAAGGGGTTTGCTCTCTATGTGGTTTTAAATTTGAGACATGTGGTTGTTAATATGATGACCACTGGAAGCTTACTTAGTCGTTATCTTCAGGGCCCGTAGGATTAGTCGAGGTCCACACAATCTAACCCGGACACCCATATTAAAAAAAAATTGAAAAAAATACATAGTTTATTCATGCATTTATCTTTTCAGTTACTATTGAATCATGAATAACCTATAACTAAGGAAGATGCAAGTTTCGTAAGGAAAACAGAGCAATCTGTGGTAGGAAGCTGCGGTTTTTTTTTTAATTTTTCTCAAACATTAAAGTTTAATTAATAATGATTGGCAACAAAATTAATGAAGGGAATTCAAAGAGGGACACAGAAGTTTACCGTTAAAGAGGTCGGGACTAGAAATCTAAACCGCTGACTCAGGGTAACGTCAACATCACCACCACCACCACCGGGGATGGAGCCAGAAGGGACCATGTGGGTCCTAGGCCAGCGTGCAGCCTGTGGGTTCTTGCCATGTGGAAGCTCGGGGCTTATTGGGGCTTCCAAAAACCAACGTTCCCATTTTTTCAAATTCAACGCCCCGCGAGAACCACACACCGTTAGAACTGCACAGACCATGTAGGTGAACCTTTTTAAATACAAGCATTCAAATGAATTATTTGAACACAAAATAAAATATAATTATTTATTTGAATTTCATAATTTATATTTTATGAACATGAATAGAAAATCCAAATATAGGGAGGGCTCTTGTGATTGGTTCTAGGTTTTCTTTGTTGTGATATAGGAGTTTATTTAAAATAAATAAGTAAGATTAAACTTTGATTCGATATAAATTAATTTATTTATATAAATCAAATATTATTTCTAATAAAACACATTTATACAATAAAGAAAAAATTCAAATGAGTAATAAAATTAAACCAACTCTATGCAGACTGTGATTTTTTACAAAAATCTAAAAAGTAAAACAAAATAAATCTATAAACTTTTGTTTATAGAAAAGGCATACCTCTCCGTTAAAAAATATAAAATTAATATATTTTTTTAATATTTTTAATGGTTTTAATGTATTGATATTAAAATTTTTAAAAAATATATTTAAAAAATAGCATGCATCATAATAACAAACACACTAAAATTTGTTTGGCGTTGTAATCGAACCGTTTTTTTATTATTTTTTAGATTTTTTTTGCTTCAAATGAATTTTTTATATTTCTAAATTGTTTTGATTTTTTTAATATCAAAAATAATGTTTTAAAAAATATATATTATTTTAATATATTTTTAAATAAAAACATTTTATAACACAATTTTTATTTACACTAAAACTAACTATTTGGATGATGATAACTTGGGGCAAAAATGATTGACGGTTAAAGATTGCTTAATTCTTTTTTTTTTTAAATCATTTAACATAAATCATCGGGAAAAGGAGGGATGAGATTCAAATTGGCTGGAATATTAAATACAGAAGAACTCTTCAATTTCAACTTTCAAGGCCGTCGTGGTCCTTTCCCATATGAAAACTACTTGTCGTTTCTTTCAGTACATGAATCTCTCTCTCTCTCTCTCTCTCTATATATATATATATATATATATATAATTTTTATTTATTTTTTCCGACGTTTGTTACAGAAAAAGTCAGAAGAAAGGAACCTTTTTTCATGGCAGCGTATGAGACAAAAGGAAGACCAAAAATATGAAAATGGTACACAAAGGCAGCTGCAGATGGCAGACGTATATCGTAGGTGACTCATTCTCTGTCCTTTCTGCCCCTGAAGATGACGTTCCGTGGGCCCCGCCCTTGTCTGTCTGGCCTTTCCGTATTTTATCGGGTAAGAAACACACCACCTTTCCAATCATCTATATAACTCAAAAAAAAAAAAAAAAAAAAAACCATTAAATTGTTTTTGCTTGTTTTGGGTTTTTCTCGAAACAAATCCGACTACCACCATCGATTTTATCCGGTTCTAAAAATAAATTTGACAACAGTTGTCAGCTTTCACATTTAAAAAACACAAAAACAAACCACTTTTTTGTTTTTGTTTTTAGAACTTTTGAAATAAAGACATGAAACAAAAGTAAATATCAAATGACCTGTTAAGTGTCTTCTGTCGGGAGAAGTAACTTTTATTTCTTAAAAATATTTTTTATTCAATTTTTTATTTTATTTTTTTTATAAATAACTAACTACTTTAACCTACATTAAATTGATTAAAAATTAAATTTTATGATTTATTTTAGTATATTTTCTATGTTGTTATCATCATCTCACGATCTAAATTACAAATTTGACGAATTAATCTTACTTAACTTGAGTTATTTTTTTATTTTTTTAATGATTATTTTTATAATTTTATCTTTTAACACTTGTTGATTAAGAATTAAATTTTATAATTTGTGTCAATTTTTTTTCATTGGGTTATCCTGATCTTATAGCTCGAATTGCGGGTTTGGTAGGTTAACTCGGGTTGGATTTGATCATTTTTATCCTTTTTTATCATTTTTTTTCAATTTCATCATTTAACACTAGATTTATTAGAAATTGAGTTTTGTAATGTATTTTGTTTTGTTTTTTATAGGTTTATCATTATCTCATGGCTTGTTATGTGTATTGGCAAGTTAATTTGTGTTGATCTGAATTAATTCAATGTATTATCGTCTAAATGTTTATTAAAACAATCTCATCTTAAATATTTATTTTGAGCTAAACTATATTTTATGGGTGATCCAGTTATCTTTAAACCCACCAAGACAATCAAGACACATCAAATCAATTCTTAACAAAAAAAATAAAAAAAAATTATTGTACCATTCTTTACGTAGCATTATTCATTACAATAATATTTTTTTTCTCTTTTCTAATCTTTTTTTTAATTTCAATTATATTTTTCAGTATTAGGTTTTGGGGATTGATTTCCATAAATTTTTCAATTTATTTTTTGTAAGATTATCCTAAACTCATATCTTGTCACGGGTTTAATAGGTTAACTCGGTTGATTCGAGTTTTTTTAATTTATGTTCTTTCTCAATTTTATCTTTTAATATTGAGTTGATTAGGAATTAAGTTTCGTTATTTGTTTCAGTATGCTTTTTATGAGGTTATTATTATCTCATGACTTGGGTTACGTGTTTGACGGGTGATTAATCATAGTTAACTTGAGTAATTTTTTTTTATCTTTTCTTAATTGATTTATTTTATTTTATTTTTCAACACTTAGTTTATTGAAAATTGAACTTTTGTTTTAATTTTTTTTCTATTGAATTATCTCAGTTTCATAACTCGGATCGTGAGTTTGTTATGCTAACTTGGGTTAACTTAAGTTATTTTTTTGTCTTTTTTTTAATTGATTATTTTTTGCAGTTTCATCATTTAATATTAGGTTTATAGGAAATTGAGTTTTGTAATATGTTTTGTTTTATTTTTCATGGGCTTATCATGATCTCACGACTTGATATGCGTATTAACAAGTTAACCCGGATTGATTTGAATCAATACAATAGATTGTCGTCTTAATGTTTATTAAAACAATCTCATCTTAAAATATTTATTTTAAGTCAAATTATATTTTTACCGGTCATCCAAATTGTCTTAGAACCTGTCAAGATAATCAAGACATATTGAATGAGTTCTCATATGTTTTTATTTTTTCTACTAGAAAAGGCATATGCAATGCCTCAATATTTTTGTTACATTAAAAGAAATATTTGATCCGATTTGTTGTGTAGTATAAACCGATAATCTAGTTTCGGCTAAAAAAATTATAATTTAAGATTCACTTATTTTTATCATCTTCTAAACATATTAAATTTTTTTTTATTCAACCAGTTTTGTGTGTCTATTTTTATTATTGTTTAATTTAATAAATAAATAAATTTAATAAATATAAAGAATAAATATTTGATATTATAATATTAAATATTTTATCTATCGGATATCCTTTAATTTTATTAATTTTTCTTTTAGTGATAAGATAGGTGTCACTAAGAGTACATATTGGAGAACATTGCAGTACTTCTCCAGCAAGTTGCCCAGAAGTGCAGTTTAAGCTTATTATATTAAATTCCTAAGAGGATTGATTTGTTCAGCATCTTAATAATTGACACCTTTTGACTATTAACATGTAATCTTGCTGACATTCAAGCCATATCACAGTCACTATCACTCTATTCATAGACTCTAAGGTTGTATTTTAAAACTATTTTTAAAAAATTTAAATTATTTTTATTTTAAATTAATATATTTTTGATATTTTCTAATTATTTTAATCTTTAAAATAATTTTTAAAAAATAAAAAAATATTACTGAGATACCTTTTTAAATAAAAAAATATTTTAAAAAACAACATTAACCATACTTCCAAATACAAAAATTAACTAAACTTATTTGAGTAAAGCCAGATCTCCGCACCATGTCCTTGCCATTTCTCTCCTCTCTAATAAATCTCTAGCTCAAGTGCTTAGGCACTACAATTTCGAAAAAAATAATAGATTTGTAATGATTATTTTTTTAGAATTTTTAATATTAATATATTAAAATAATTTAAAAATATATAAAAAATAAATTATAATAAAAAATTATTTAAAAAAAACATTTTTAAAACATAAAAATCTTAATGGGATGTTATGTCCTGTTGTACACGATTAAATTAATAATCGACTTTTCCACTCTTCCGGCCCTTTCTTACAGCTGCTGCCAAAAGAAGAGGAAAGAAAAATGCTGAGAAATCTCATTGCTATATACGTTTATGTGTAGCTAAGCAACTTAATCACTAATTTAACGGTCCCATTGGGAGGCTTTTTTTTTTTTTAATAACTTGAGATATTTGGCCAGCTTATGTGTACTATGACTAATCTCCTAGCCCACTAAATACCTTTCAAGCCCAATAGATAAATAAAATATCATGGGAGTAATAAACACAAACAAAAAAAATCAAACCCGAATGCAGAGAAAAAGAATAAACTTCTTTCCCCGCTAGGCCGACCTCAAGTGCCCATTGGGAGCCTTTTGCACCCAGAAGCCTTGACAATAACATTTCTGTATGCTTCACCATCTTCCTTAGGATTCTCTCCTTGAACTCATTGTACAAGAACAATCTTCGTACAATATGAAGCAAAAGCCACTTTTTTTTTTGTTTTTTACAGCAATATACTATAAAATATATCTCTGTATAAGTTCTTTTTATAATTATTATTCTCTAAAGAATTCATATATATTCAACAAATTAAGCCGTTTCTTCTAAATTTGAATTTTCTGGAAGATCATTGAATTCACAAACGATCATCAATATAAACAAAAGTAGGATTAATTGCCATTTAACCATGAATTTGGTGCCAACATGTGAGTACGAAAAAAACGAATTTTTTTACCCAAAATAAAAAACAAAAATATAAATAAAGATGCATCATTTAGGTCATCTCTAATGTTTATATATTGTCCTGTTTATTTTTGTGTTTCAAAATAATTTTTAAAAAAATTAAAAATTTTTTTCTTCGCTTCAAATTAATATTTTTTTTATATTTTTAAACCATTTTAATTCACTAATATTAAAAATAATTTTTAAAAAATAAAAAAAATATTATTTTAATATATTTTTAAATAAAAAATACTTTTAAAAAAACAACGATAACCATACTCTTAATCATGCTCTACGGAAAAATCCATAAAGGTGGGGCATGGATATTCTTCTCAAGACTTTAGTTTTAAAATTAAATAATGCATTAACTGTTCCCACAAAAGAGATAAGGATGTCCAATTAATCCGTATCTTGATAAGGTAATCTCTGTTTTGGTTTCAATATAGATATGGTGGGATCCTTTCAAATGTATGCGTGTAAAAAAAGGCTACAATATTTTGTATTGGATGTATAGTCGGTCGGTTTGTATCCTCTACACCGACCTTTTTTTTCCTCGAACAACAAAATTAACATTAACAATAAATTAAAAAAGGGGTGTAGCACACCCTCCTATTCATTATAATAGTTTTAAATTCTAACAATTAATTTATTATAAATTACATTTTATAATTTATTGTCATTTTTTTTTTACATTGTTAACTTCGTTTTATAACTCGTGTCATGGTTTTGATATGTTAACTTGGTTAATTCGAGTTTTTTTTTTAATTCTATCATTTAACATTCGATTGATTAGGAATTATGTTTTATGATTTATTTTAATTTTTTTTCTATGAAGTTATCATGATCTCATGACTCGAATCGTGAGTATTGTCTTGAATTTTTTTAGAGTCAAACTATATTTTTATTGGTTATTTTTAAACCCACTAAATTAATTAGATACCATCAAATTATTAATGTTTAAATGGTTTAAATTGTTTTTAAGGAGAAAAACGTTAATAACATTTGGATGTTTCTTTTATATATATATTTTAAGAATTATCCACCCAACGTTATAGCGGGCGTCTAGTTTAGAAATATAGTGGGTCCTAATCGAATGACATTTAAGAGATTTTGTGCAATTTGGACTTGCTAATTAAATGATCTCATAAAAAATTCTAAAAATAAGCTTTAATATACCTAAAAGATAATCTTATCGTCTAATCATAAAAATAAATATGGCTTTACTTTGTCAACTTTTATTTTTTTTATATCCCGGGTGTCTTAACCAGTTTACATATACCACGATTAATTTTTGAATTTACTGAACATCCTGCAAGTCTAGCAAACAAGTAAGGCATCGCAAAAACGACAAACGTGTACAAAAAAAAATCAAAACCTGAATACTAAAAAAAAAACACGTCTCTACCATAACTGCTAGGCCACCTCCTCAAGTGCAATTTATCAACTTATCAACTTTATTGATAGGAGGGGAGGGGAGTTGGGGAAATTTACCATGAACGACGGCTCTAAAATTGTTCTTCAGTAATGTTTCAACTTCCAGATGAATTGAATTGAAGAGTGGTGTTGTTTAACATTAAGATAATGTGATAATACATTCAGAGGCGAAATTGAGATTTCTTCGACAGCAGCTGTCCCTTCAATGTGAGGTGGAAAGGTTCGAAGTGATGCAATCAGGGGCCAGTGGCGTCGCCGTCCATATTGTTAAAGTTAAGTTCATAAACAAGGACCTAATCAATTGTCGATCTCTACTTAGCATGGATGGCTCTAATCTCTTTGAAAGATCTCCCTCTGTGTGCATGTCATTTCCTATCTGCAAATCAAAAGATTAGCTGTGCTTGACGCTGTCGGTAATTATGGCAGTATAATAGAAGAATATCTTCTATTTATAAATATATTAAACTAATTTTTTTTTATATATTAATATTTCAAAATAATTCAAAAATATAAAAAAATAATTTCCATACATTGTGTGGTGTGTTAATTCACAGAGTGAGAGCTGGCCGAGGCGCATGTATTACTGGAGTGGAGTGGAGTAACCGAAATAGATGTAAAACGACAAGTAGTTGAGCTGTACATGAACTTCGAAGGGATACTAAGATTTTGTCCTCAAGCATAGAGATTGTTGAAAGGTTCGCGTCACTTGTTTGGTAAGATTTTTTTGCATTACGGCCACCTTTGGAGGAGGACGTGCTTCGACAAGGACAAAAAAAAAACTTGCTTGGGAAGGGAATGTTAGAGAAGGAATGACGTCATCCATTCATATTGGAGTTACAGTTGTTAAAACTAGATTCGACAACTCGTACGAAAAGAATATTGGCCATTGAGTCAATTTATTGGGTTTAGCTCAGTTGGAGTATAAGGATATGTTTGTTTCTGCATTTCAAAATCATTTTTGATAAAATTTGAAATTTTTTTATTTTTTTATTAACTTTAAATTAATATATTTTTAGTGTTTTCAAATCATTTTGATGTGTTGATGTGAAAAATAATTTTTAAAAAATAAAAAAATATCATTGGCATGTATTTTAACACAAAAAATTATTTGAAAAGCAATCACAACCACACTACCAAACACACTCTAAATAAATCAACCAGGAAAAGTTACCCCATCAATATCGGATCATGGATCGCAAGGTTTTTCCATTAACCTGCCAAATCAGTTCAGGATGAATTGCATGTTACTATTTAAAATATGTTTTATTTAGAAATACATTAAAATAATATATTTTTTATTTTTAAAAATTATTTTTAATATTAGTATATAAAATGATTTAAAAATACAAAAAAAATATTAATTTAAAGCTAAACAAAATAAAAATAAATATTTTAAAAAATACACAGACAGACAATTGGAGACAGGTGTTTAAATAACTCACTCAAGCATTTTGTCCTTTAGCTCTTGTTACCATGACAGAGGGAGCATCTTTTACAACCCTAGTGTCAAGTGTCCATAAACAAGGTCCCTTGTACTCTCTGGGAATCCACCGTTCCAGGGAAAAAAAAAATATTAGAAAGATGCCTTATTATATACATATCGAAACTCAGCTGCTAGAAACTAACCATCCAAGATAAAGCATCATAATAGGAAAGGCTCTTATGTTTGAAGCAGTGGCGGATTCTTTTAAGAAACAGGGACGGGCTTGATAAAATCATCCTACAAATTAGTTTTTTTCGAACCATTTCTGCTGTCCCCGGTTTTAGAAACTCAGATTTTTCCTCAAAATCCATCATGAAACTGCTTTATCACTTAAAAAATCTCAATTTGTAATCTATACAAGTTGTAGATTGGGCTCCTTCGGAAATGGTTAATTAATGGCTGGGATGGAATCCACTACTAGCACAGTTCACGTACACAGACTCCAGTGTGCCAAGTCATCCATCCATTATCCCATGAAACAACATTACAAAATTGGACCTGCTCCTAGGTGTAAAAAGGGAGCAGCAAGAATGCTTGTGTTACTATGAACAGACCGATTGACAGAGATTATATTATGAGGTAAATTTGACTCGGATATCTAATGTTTCTCTCTCTCTCTCTCTCTCTCTTACTAACCTTGCATATAAATCCCTATGGAGTGGGCAGTGGTTAATCCCTTGTGACTTTTGAGAAGTTTACTGTTCAGTTTTCTGAACCCCCCCCGTGTATCATCATCCTCTAGTCGACCAGAGTATAAAAGTGAAGCTAGGCAAATCAGCACATCGGTAAGAACAAGGCCGACCACATCAAAAACAAATTTTGGAGCAAATAGTCCCCATACCTGCATGGAGTCAGAAGTAAACAAAATGTCAGTAGGTGTTCAACGCAGACTAGTACGGAATGTTTAAACGATCCAATACCATTAGATGGCGCCTTTGAATGGTAACGCATATTATGGTGACAGTGACCGTGGTGGCAGTAATAAGTCCATGCATCATATACATCTGAAACATGGAAGAAGATCTATAATAAGTCTCTGCCACTGGTTATGACATTCTTGAAAATAAAAGAAGAAAAATAAAAATCACACAAGAACTTCTTTAAAGCGAACATCTCAAAATGTGACCATGGGCAGAAATATATAAAAATTGCAGGGAGCATGACCAACAGTGATGTTCAGGCAATTAACTAACCTGAGACAACTGGGTGAAATGAAAATCCTTCCCATGGTCATTCTGACCAAACAAAAAATTGCAAACAGCCAGAAATGGAAGTGCGAGAACAGGAAGAATGTGAGAAAAGCCAAATGTATCTATTGTAAGAAGGATCGCTTGACGAACAAGGACAAATTCATCAAACCTGAAATATGGAATAGGTTAAAAATAAGTCAATTGGCAATGGTAATTTACCCCTGCGGATGGTGCACTACCACATCATCTGCATTATCATTACCAATTAATTTAAGAATAGCGCAATATGTCTGCATGCACTCCCATACCCAAGACTCACCCAATAAATGCAGCACCATACCGCAGGCCATCAAATGCACACCTGCAGGGAGAGAGGTGAGAGGTTATGAAATATATATTGGATGGATTAGTAGCTGCTTAAATTAGAGTTTCAAAACTACATGATAAGTAAATCTGCTTCCAGTGTTAGTCCACTACATATAGTCACGAATAATAATAAAAAAATTTAACGACAGAAGTATACGCAACATATGCGCAAGCATCAGAGTAGATCACAAGCATCTCACCAATGACCAGTGGCAAAAAATAGACACACAGCTAAGAGGTTCCACTGTGTAATAGCAAGAGGATTGAAAGTAAAAAGAGCATCAGAGTCACTGTCTTCCATACTTTCCAACTTCACTATGCAATAACCTGTAAACAGAGACTTTCTATGAGCCTAATCCTTTATAAATAGTGCACCACTAATTCATTATGAAAATACTACTAAACAGAAGAAAAACAAAGGACTCAAGACAACAGCTCAACATGATGCAATTTGATGTAATACCAAAAGAATATTAAGAAAATAAGCACCTCCAATTATCAGCGCCAATGCTACCAAGGAACCTTGTTTTCCTGACAGAATGATGATTGTTGGACTCCAAGCAGATAAAATGGATATTGTTTTCACTACCAAGCTCCTCTTGTAATCTAACTCTCTATCTTTATCAAAAAAATGTGCAACCGCAAACAAAAGCAGTTGACCCAGCCCAATTGCATAAATCATTCTTGGGATTTGACCTTTTGCCATTCCTTGAAGCAACAGTGCTAGGGTCGGTATGCTACTTTCAGCTCCCCAATACACTGCTATAAGCACATAGCTTAAAATGGTTGCCATGGTAATATACTTCCAAAGTCCCCCAAAAATGCTGCTGGTGATGGTCCTGCATAGCAAGCATGCCAATAATATGACGGCAAGAATTGGGCCAATTTCAGCCATGTATGTCCACAGTGGATGACCTGGGGCAACCCCAAGCACCCATGAAGGAGACGCGCTCAGGAATAAAGAAGTGGCAGCCTGCTTTGACAGCCCAACTTCAATGGTAAATCTGAGAATGGTTATCAACAGTAGAAAACTTACTGCCTGCAAGGTGAAGCCCATGAAAATTAGCATCACAAAAACAATCTATGATATATTTTCTGATCATAAACATCAACATAATGTGACAAACTTTTAAGGCCACCAATACGTACTTCAAATAGCATCTTCTTTTTCATGATTGAAGAACGTAGCCTGACAATGCTGGTGGTGGCCAAAAGAAAACTTGCCACTTTTCCTTCCTCCACTGAGATCAGGGTTTAGAAAAAAGGGATGTCAGGAAAGGAGGAAAAGCACTTCTCAAACCATGAAAAAGCTAGCCAGTCTGAGAACTTACAAATAAAACTGTTTGACAGGAAGCTACATGCACGTATTGCCACAACAAAGAAGGCAAATATTAATTCAAAGGAAATTCCAGAACCTCCAGGAGACAAAAGAGAAGTCGTATACCGAATATTCACTCTTTGAATGGCAAGAAATATTATAAAGAGTGAAATTAACATGGTCCCGAGACCAATTCCCATCAGCTTCAGATTAAATTCAGTCCATTTGGAGCGAGCCAGCTCTGAAACATTTGATAGGAAGCTAAAATAAAAAACAATTTGCCTTGTAAGAGCAGGTAACAATGTGTGGCTTCTTTCATTTCTATGCAGTAGTAAGTTCTTAGTACTGTTTGCCCAATTCTGCTCCGCCTGAACATATGCATTTGATATGTGCAACAAGTCTTCAGAGGAAAATCCAATGACAGATGAAGCTGAATAGACATCAATGTATCTTTTCACCTGCAGAAGAGAATTAACATCACATTGGAAAATAGAGATGGTGAATAACTGCAAGATTGCCTTAAGAGAGTATTAGTCAAAGTGGAAAACAGGCAACGGTGGTGGTTCGAATTTCACCAACCCCCATCCCCTACAGGGAAAAGAAAAGGAATATATAAATGGTTGAAAACAAAGATAAAAACATTATCTTCACGGTTGATGACAATATACCACCTCCAGCTAATCCACAACCAGATGAGCAACAAATAATTAAAAATTCCTATACCGAGAATTGAAAGGCTATTGGTATTACCTAAGGTGGACAACACTTATTCTGCCTTGTTTGTCTAGCATTCCTTTCTGTTATCTATATCCTTCTAAGATTGGAGAGGGTGGTGATGAGACATTTTCTCAGGTCTGATGTGGAGGAAATGTGCTGCTACTTAAGGTCTACGGGATTTGGGTACAGCCTTTAGCTTTGTCAGGTAAGTGGTTATGGCATTTTCCTTAAAAAACTGAATCTTTACAACAAGGTAGATATACATGCAAACTGCTCAGATCCCATTGTACAAATTCATATAAATACAAATTATACAAAACAAACATAAAATCAGACCCTCTGACGCATGTCAGCAAAAATTATATAATCATATGGGATTAAATATTTGAATTACATTCCATTGATGTCATTTACTCATAGGTCAAAGTGTGATCATGCATTTTGACAACATCCACATATCACAAGTATTAACACCATACAAATATTTTGAGATAGGAGAGTGTTGTGCATCCACATAACACACTGGTCACTATTCATACATGCACAATTCTGTATCTTTTTAACACATGGCCAAAGGAACTGCCAGAAACCTGCACCTCTTTTTGAAAAGTGGTTGACAGCAGTTCAGAGCTCATTCAACTTATTCAAATGAAGTCTTTTTTTTTTTCAATCACTACATGGATCTGATCAGCAAATCATGGGGGTTCCAAACCAGAATCCAAAATCTAATAAGGTCACTAACAACTGTAGTCCCCTGTAAATGTTTAAAATGCTACCATGATAACTTCTATTGCTCATGCGAGTCCAAAGAAATTCTTGTATATCACACGTATGAGTTTTTATGTTTTGTAGCACAGTGAAAAAAAATAATTGGTGAAGTAGCATAGTAGAGAAAATAACACAGTTTAATAAGTCGTAGATGATATATATGACTCGAGAGTCGCAATTTAATATTTGTCATGCTCTATCCTTTTTAAGGTTTGGTTGGCCAAAAAGGAGTTGGCTTTCCTGTTAAGGACATCTTGCCTATATATCAATTTTTTAAACTATGTAAACTGTACACCAATTAATTTGTTGGACTGAGTTCTCTCCACTGTGATACAAACCTAAAAAAGTGATTGCTATGTGGTGAGGCACCGTACACCAATTAATTTTTAATTCATATCTCAGTAAATTATATTTTTTATTCAACTTTAGAATTTTCTTCTGCTGGAATAACTTGTATCGTGAGTAATGAACTCCTTTTCAAAATCATTTTTTATGGAATAATGCTTCAAAGAGGTTGCAGATGCTAACTGCAACTCTCATGTCGCAGATAGCATCTGCGACTCACTAAATGAACTCATTTTCTTAGACAATTTTACTTAAATCTTCCACTTGGTAATGAAAAATGCTTCAATGACAGTCGCAGTTGGCATCTGCCACTCGTTAATCTGTGTTATTTTCCTAAATATTTTCTCTTCTATGTTACTTTACCAATTATTTTTTTCACTGTGCTACAAACCCAAGAAGCTCTCATATGTAAATCCTTTTTTTCCTTCCCTCCTATGATACAAAAGGTAGACATATACTTCAATTGTTTTTGGGAGGATTTGTGGGTAGGACTACACTTTTTTTTTCCTCAAGTAATTAAAGCCAAAGAATATGTTTTTGGCAACTCTATGGAGGCATCATTACGACCCTTTTAGGTCTCTTTAGCAGATACTTGAAGGAGATGGCACACGCTTCTTATTTTTTTCTTATCTCTTGATATTAGGATAATATCTTATCCTTGTTTTATTTTTAGATTTCACTATCTTCTTCCTCAATTTACTGAAAATTTTCAGGTAACAGTGAAAGAAGACACAAGAATGGCATAATCCCTTTGGAATGTATAGATGAAACAACCATGTAGTTTAAAATTTAGAAAAATAACTAGATTAGCAATAAAATATGTAATTTATATCATGCTATTTAAGTGTATTTAATATTCGGGACCAGTAAAGAAAATGTACCTGCCAGGAATTGATGCAGAGTACATTGACATAATTCAGTAACCATTCCTCCAATTCTGACAGATTGGAGGAATCCCTCGCATTTATGCCATCCAAATTCCGTGTACCAGCACCTAAAGCATATAGCTCAGGATTAACTCGTCCGATGCTGAAAAAACAAAACTTACAAGCATTATTCTGGATGAAAATTTCATGGCAACAAAATAAAAGCAATGTAAATGACAACAGGCAATAGCTCAAACTTGAAAATGTGATCCCAAGCGACAAAGAAGCTCTTTTACTAGGTGAAAAAACTGATAAATGACTTTGGAAGCAAGTGGAAATTTTCAAGTTTTTACAAGCCAGAGATTAGTTAATACAAAAGAGCAAAGCTGGTTAATTTATATCTTTCACAGCTTAGTAGTAGTGTTCTTTTAAAAAATAAGATTTATAAACATCCAATATTTGGACATTCAGTTGTGAGATTATAGACCAACAAAATAATGCTAGTCTGCACATCAATTATACACTGATCTGTTTTGCTGGCAATAATTATTATGTTGTTATGTACAATGACAGAAAGGAGCAATCAGGGAAAATATTATCACAAGCAAAAGTGCTCATTGGAATAAAGATCACAGATCAAAGTAATGGATGGAAAAGGAGATCAACCTCATCTCCATGGCCAAATTTTTTTTTTCCAGTATAGAAAGCCTAAGAATAATCTACGTATTGTAGCATTCTGTCAACACCAATGACTTTCACGACATATTGGAGAGAACAGAAACTGCCAAACTAAGTAAAGAAAGTGATCTCGTTTACCTAGAAAACCATCAGTCAATAAGGATATATTATAAACATACAATGGATCAAATGTTAAAACTGAACCATGCTTACACGGCACCTTCCAAAAGGAAACGGAATACCAAGCAGAGCAGACACTGTCACTGCAAAATCAAGCTGCATAAAATGACATCAATAAGTACTTATCATGAGGTAAATACATAATGGAAATGAAATTGCAATAGAATCACAGAAGTGAAATGATAGTTTTTACCTGTTGGATGGAGCTGGTACATTTCTTCTTTCCATCCTGAAATTGGAATACATAAAGCTCAATCCAGTCAGAAGGACCAACAAGAATCCTGACACATGTACCGATTAAATTCTACCTATTTTCCTTTTCAATTTGGTATTCTATCTGATTTTCCAGATTCTTTCATTGCAAGTTAGAAAGAAGTTTCATGTCTATCAAAGTTGCAAGATGCCCAGTCTACTTTTGCCACTACATAAGTAGAGCTGTATAGAGAACACAAAACTGCATTTCTGTTACTTGTTTGAAACAATTCATGCTCCTTTTCTTCTCCCCCTCTTTTATTCATTGTTGAGTAATCGGGAAGAAGTAACATAGTCAAAGCTAAAACAACTAGGAATATAATGCTTCATTAATGTAGTGGAAACTCAAAAGGTGGAAGGAAGAGATGATTCAAGTGAAATAGACATTAGTATATACAGTGGTTGGCAAAATTTATGCGTTCATTTAAAGAGTGGGGAAGTACCAAATCTAGTTTACAAGATGACGTATCTAATTCAGATGGAATGGAAGTTGGAGGCTTCTTAAAACTCATTGCAAAAATTGACGTTTCAACCTGCATAGCATGATTCCAATTTTCAGAAATCAGCAAAAACAAAGCCAATCAAGTTTCTTTGAGAACAAGACAAATAGTATACCTCTTCAGCACTTCCACCACCATGATCACCATTTAATGTTTGTCCATGGTCACCCATAACCAGAAGAAAAGTATTTTCATGTAAGCCACCTGGTTCAGATTGGCTCCCGAGGACTTTGATTACTTTCTGAAGCAAAAAACATGGTCATCTCATATACATATACATATACATATACATACATAAGTTTTTACACACACACAATCACACACAAGTGGACTACTATTAATTATGCATTTTCTTTATTTCCTATTTACAATTGTTATTGTAGCTATAGGAAATTACTAAGGCAAATATAGTTTTTACTAGTGTAATGGCTTAAATAGCAATCAATTGATTTTCCTAAATCCAGGTTTAAGTTAAAGAAATAAAGCTTACATATAGTTAAATGCACAGAGGATAACTAAAAGGTTACATTTGCAGCTTATTGTTGTAGACATATCGTTTTTCCCATAACTTATGTAGTACATCACTAGTCTGATATGCACCTACTCCAGCAAAATCTAAAAAAGAAGGCGGTCCAAGAAACTCAAAATTCAAAATATCTGACCAGTTTATCATAGAGGTGCAAAGAGCCAAACCAACCAACAAAATCAACAGTGTGGAAAATTCAAAGCAAGCTGCAAGATCAAGTATATGATGCAACTTAGATAATCATAATTGAGAAAATTACCTCTAACATGAGATTGTACTGCTCCAACTTTTCTATCATTGGCATGGAATCAACACCAAATATATGCCCAGCATGATCCTATGCCACATAGATCACACAATTCAGATTCCAGTCAAAGCTTGTGTGTTCACTGATATGAAAAAATTGTTCCAGTTTTAAGAGGACATGGAGAAATTTGATGCTAGAAAGAAAATCATGGGGGGGGTTAGGATGGTGCTCTTTTCAAAGTTCAATTGGTACATAACTCGAACCAGAACCCTCTTTTGAATTTCATAATATATTTGGAACATAAGCTGATAACAATGTATGTCTCATAGCACACAAATTCAATAACAGACCAGACATATTAGTCACTTGCAGAAATAAAGCATTTTGAATCTCACCACGCCAAGAAAATGCGCGATAAGAACATCCCAGTCGTCTTGATATAGGGCAGGAAATAGGTGTTCGATGCATCCATTATCTACCTAAAAGATTTAAATTTTCACCAAGGTTGTCAATGTGTAGAGAAGTATTAATCATGAAATCTCTTGGAAATGAGAAAAGCGAGGCAAATTGTTAAAAATTGCATACCGTATGAAGATCCTTAACATTAAAAGACGGGTAAGGATGAGAATTATTAAAATGATGAGGAAACAACTGGATCCATGTATCATCACCCATCATCACTACTCGCTTCCCGTTTTCAACCAGCTGCCAGTGAGACCAACCAGGTCAATAACAACAAACATGGCAAGTAAACTGTTGTTGTAGAAGGCAATAAAATAAATAAATAACCTGATGTATAAAGTTATCTTCAACAATGGCAGGAGCACCAAAGCTATTTCCAACATCTATAAAAGTCGGCAATCCACCCGTTGTCAAACCCTAAAACATTACAATTACATCACAATAAATACATAAAGGAGGATGCATGCATTGCAATTCAAAAATTATATAAATATAATAAAAGCAGACCTTCAAACGCTGGAGGCTAGTGGTAGGAGGATCAGCAATAGCTTTGAAAATCTTGGCAGACGATCCTTCAGCAAATGCCATCTTTTGCAGCACAGATAATTTGTCCATCCATGCCTTCTTTTCTATAACAACAGCAACAACAATAAATCAACACAAAGATAATATAGATTTAATTAATTAAAAACCTTGAACAGGAATGAGTAGAGCTCCTCTAACCTTGAAAAAATACGCTCGGAGCAACGAAATCAAACCTGAAAATGCAAAAAAAATAAAATAAATAACAATAATCAAATAAATGAAGTAAATAAATAAGAAATGGTTGATAACTGAGATGAAGAACCTGATTGCATCGAGAACAATGATGACAAGGCGATCCACAACTGGTTTATTCCAACTGTGATTAGTGCTGGTAGAGGAGAAGCAGGGAGATTGAGATATGTCGCTGCCGCGGCTGTAATATGGAAGTTCTGTTCGAGTAAGCAAGAATCCTCTAGTGAATATCAGTATTGCAAACACGTGAGCCACCAGTATCACCCAGCTGTACCATTTCATCCACCAACGTCTCCCCATTTCGCGTCACCAGGGAAGTCGCGTGTCGTTGAGGCACGGCGGTGATGCTAAATCAGTAAATCAAATGAAAAAAAATGAAAATATAATAATTAAAAAGAAAAAAAAAAAGAAACTGCTCAAATTTAAATTTGTGGCCGGGCCGAGCTATGCAGGACTGGGACAACAGGCTAAACGCCCGAAATCAAGCCCATCTAAATGTCCTTAGAGGGCTTTTGTATATGGCTAGTGTGCCCTTTTTCACTTTTTAAATCAAACGGGATACATGGGGGGCTCCTCCGTTATCTTTCATTGCCATGCATAGTTTTAAAATCCGATCCGGTCATTGACCCGGTTAATCCTCTAGGTCACGGGTCAGATGGATTCACCCGGATCAACTCAAAAAAACCTATAAAAAACAATATGGAGTAACTCTGTCATGTTTTAACCTTTTTCACTTTTTAAATCAAACGGGATACATGGAGGGGGGGCTCCTCCGTTATCTTTCATTGCCATGCATAGTTTTAAAACCCGATCCGGTCATTGACCCGGTTAATCCTCTAGGTCATGGGTCAAATGGGTTCACCCGGATCAACTCAAAAAAACCTATAAAAAACAATATGGAGTAACTCTGTCATGTTTTAACTATTATGTGCTACATGAGATGAATTGCAAGGCTAGTGCTTCTAAATTGATGTAGTACAGCACAGGAGAGAATAGTAGATTATATAAGGGATATATATTGTTGGAATGCGATGCAAATATTGCTATTTTTCTCTTTTCCCTTATTCTCAACTGAGTACTAGAAGATAGGGAGCCTCTTCATGAATCCATTTTGTGATTTATCAAAAACAGCCTAATCATTGTGACAAAAGTTGATTGTTGTCACTTCTTTCAAGATTTAATCAAACTCTGTCCAAAAGCAATACAATTTCATAGTAGGCAAAGCTGGGGAAGAAAAAGGAAAAATGAAAATCTGTTTAACCAATTTATTCGAGTCAAGTTTTATTTGAAAATGAAAGAACAATAAGTTTATAATTTGAAGAAGAAAACGAAAAGGCAACTAAAAACATTTTACTTTTATGCACATCTGCAATATTATTTGATATACCGTAAAAACTACAAATCACTTGGGTTGTATTTGTGTAAAGAATCTTGTTTAAGCTATGTCAAGTCCAACTGAGTGATGTCAAACTTCTGTGATTGATATCCCTGAGTGGAATGTATATGAGCTACGTTGTAAACACATAGATGCCAGTTTGAGATTGTCATATTTGTGTGACTGGTGATGACTTAAATTGATATCATCGTGTGCTGGGGTGCTAGCTAGCTGGGCTTTCAGGGACACTACGGGCAGATTTATTTGGTGAATAGTCAATATAGTTCTCTATCTGTTGAATTTTTCCTGCATATAAAGCTGAACATTGAGGCATCAAAATCTTCTATTTTTGTAGGAGCTTTTAGCGAAGGAACGACCAGATTTTTCCTGAATTTTTCCTGCATATAAAGCTGAACATTGAGGCATCAAAAAATCCCAAAAAAAATTAACTCGGGTCTCAGCCGGGCCGGCCGGGTCCCGGGTCGACCCTCCGGTTTGACTGGGTCACGGGTCGACCCGCCGGGCCAGGCCGGGTCTTAAAACACTGCATGGATGTCAATTTAGCCTCAGGATGATACTTGTTTACCCAAATCAATTTAAACGTATATGTTTATTTTTTTATATTTATTTTATCTTATAAATAATAAATATCATTAAACTTGATTTGAGATATATATATATATATATTAGTATTATATAAGTATATATTTATGTATGTACAGAATCTTTATAATTTTTAAATATAATATAATATATGCATACTCCAATATTAACATCGCATTCACATATGTTGTAGATTGCCGAATGACCTTTGTGTCCTTTCTAAAAAAGTTAACTAATCTAAGGATTAATTCTCTCTTTATCAACGGCGTGATCAGGCATGGGTGCTTGTTTCTTGCAAGGTTCTTATACTTCCCTGTTCAGAATTTAAGATTCTTTGCACTCTGATCTTCAAAGTCAAACCAGGTGGCTTCCCACGCTATAACTTCTTTGTTCATCGACCGCTACATACATGTATATAGATTTAGTTAGATTAGATCATCTACCCGTGATATGTTATGGGTAAGATTAATTTTTTAAAAAAAATATTTAATTATTGTTAATATATTTTTTAAAAAAATATATGTTATATAGAGATTGATTTAATGTGATCTGATTAATTTAATAATTTCAAAGATAACTTGGATAATTAGGGAAAAAATATGATTTGACTAAAAAAATATAAGATAATTTTTTTAAAAAAATATTGAAACGATAACATATTATATTAATTTTGGTAAACCCAAGTTAACATATATAATTCGTGACATGGATCATAATAACATTATAACCTTATAAAAAGAAAACCAAAAAAGATGTTAAAATTCAATTATCGATTAACCTAATGTTAAAAAAAATATCAAGAAAAATCAATTAAAAAAAATAGAAAATACCGAGTCATCCGGTGTTAACATACCAAACTTTGATCATGAAAACGAGATAACTCAATAGAAAGCAAATAAAAATAAATTATGAAACTTAATTCTCGATCAATCCAATATTGAAAGATGAAATTTTTTAAAAGAATCAATTAAAAATAAACCCGAGTCAACCTGATTTAATCTGACAAGCTTTTAAATCAAGTCATGATATTAAAATAACCTTATATAAAATAAATTATTAAATTTAATTCAAGAGGACAAGGATTGAATTATTACAAGATAGACTTATAAACCACTATTCACACTTGATAGATTTACGAGAATTAAATTAACCCTTAGAAAAATAGAAAGAAAGAAAGCAACACTTTAAGATTAATATGTTTAACAAACCAAAACATCTAGAAATTCAAATAAATAAAATAAAATAAAATACCATGCAACTCGGGAAAAAAAAGTATAATATTTACAAATATCTCAAATATTAAACACAAATGCAATCACCCTACATGTGATCTAACTAATTAAGCAATGGACGGATGAAAAACCAAAGGAACATTTCATAAGATTATTGCCAAAGGCATCCTTAATAAACACGTAGATCTCGGCACACCACTCCAAATAATAATAATAATAATAAAGTTAAGAACATTAATTAAAAAATAAATAAAATAACACATTAACTATTTATGTATCCATAATATAATTATCAAGGGACATGATAACCAAAGATTATAGTATCAAGAAAAAATAAAATCAAGGAGCATTTTTTTGTATAAATAAATAGATAATTTAAAAATAAATACCATCATTTAGAATACAACGACTTTAAGACTCAATACCATAAACACAAAAATTAAGCATAAACAAATAAGTTATTTTAGTAAATAAAAAAGTATCGTGGCTATTTGATTTGGAGTTGATTTTAATTTTTTTATGGGACCTACATAAAAAATATATGTATTTAACTTTTAAAAATATGGTTTTTACTTTAAAAAGATTGTACTTTAAAAAAAAAAAAAAACCACCACGTTTCCCACCCAAATATACTAGAATTGATTTTACATTCAAGATATCATCCTTTAATGCATTGAAAAATATCAAACTATAATTATAATACAGAATCACACAAAAAATATTTAAATATTTCATGCATCAAAATAATAATTTAAAAATATTAGTTTGTATTTTTTTATTTAAAAATATATTTAAAATAAAAAAATAGTATAAATAATATGAAAAGTTGGGTGGAAGGTAAGATAGCGTACACCGGGCTCCAGAGAAAGCACGAGAAACCATGATCCACAGATGACTCACTATCCACGTGGGCCACTGTCCTTTTTTCTCTCTATATTTTGACATTCTAGTTGCCCATCAAATCCACTGAAACAAACGTAATGACATGGGTTACGTATGCAATATCAGTCCCTCGATTGAAAAATACGGTGCATGGGAATCATCTATCTTCCTATTCAACCACTTCAAGTTGAGGTATTATTAGCATACGTAGATTTCAATTTTTACGCTGTTTCTGATTCAGGGCAGTTGTGACTTAAAAATATTTTTTAAAAAAAATATATTAAAATAATATATTTTTTATTTTTTAAAAATTATTTTTAACATTAACATATTAAAACAATTTAAAAATAAAAAAATAATTTTAAACAAAAACAATTTAATTTTTTAAAAAATACAGTTTCAATCGAGTTCTCAAACACTCCTTCTAGTTGCTTTGAATTTTTCTATATTGTTTTAATTCTCAAGCATGAATTTAAAAATTTATTCACATTAGAATAAGAAATATATTAACATGCATATGATAGTTAGATTGTATATCGTTGATTTTAAATATTAATTAGTTTAGAATAATATGAAACAGTCAAGTATTTCAAACTGTCCATTATATTTCTACTCAACAACTATTTCAGAGTTTGATTATTATAAATCCACAAACAATTTAGCTAACATTTTAAATGAATCCTTATGTGTTCTAAAAAATTCATCAAGTATTTTTAGTTTTGCAGCTCATGTTTTATAATAAGAAATTTTGAACTTATAATGTAATTTAATTTTTTCTTGTATGTTGAAAATAATATAGGTAAGGTTATCTTGAATAAGAGTTGCAACCACTGATGCAACAAATTTAGTATTAAATTAATTATTGTTTTTTATGTATGTATTGTTACATATATGTTTAGCTTTCAACTTTGCTATTTCAAAGGAATTTGACCTTTTATGGCAATTCTCATGTAAATATAATTGGCATTCAGGTGCATGAACATATTGTAGTTGAATAAATATTTGGTTTGAACATTGAATACAATATTCAAGTGAATGTGCAATGTGTCATTACTTGACAGCATTCACTGAATCATCTTTAATTCTGAAATTTTGTCAAACAACCAAATCACCACTACCAGCTGATTTTTTTTTAATTATAAATAGACCAATCATTGCAAATCATGTCATCAACTCTAGTATCATGATCAAATTCTAAAATAGGAGGCCTCATCACATCATATCACATAATTATCATCATTTGATGTTTCAACTTAATTCATAACACTCTCGTCTTTATTATCACTAGATTTAAAGGAGTCATACCTATGCAGATCATAATATGCATTTTTAATTTTATTTTCATTGCAAACTCCATAATCATATCTTTCAATGTCCTATATGTACCTACACCAACTGAAAATGATAATTATCCAAGTGGTTGAGCAGATGCGAGCATAGATATATTAGTATCTCCATGCTCCACATTATATGAGTAACTAAGTTTAGGTCGGCTACTCACAAAAAACTTCATCATGTTCATTTCACTTTGGATGAACATTTTCATCATATTTCTAAAATCAACATCACATACAATTGATATCAAAAAATATTGATGTTCTTGAATAAGACATCTCCAAGTGATATCTATTTTAATATCATTATAATTCAACTCAAGTCTTCCACAAATAACTTTTATAATATCTTCAAACGACATGCTTATAGTATCATTCAAGAACACAGTTCATCTGCCAATATAAGTGATACTATTATTCGTATCAAGAACAATAGTCCCACCATAATGACACAATATAAAAAAGTTTGAAGACATATTATGTACAATAAAAATAATCATTTTATCAAAAACAAATTATCTCATAATTCAATACAAAACACAAATTGCTATTATATAGACCATAATAATAACAATAAAACAATAATTAATTGCAAAACTTCAATTACTATAATTTTTACACCTAATCAATTGAACAATTTTTACAATTAAAGATTAAATTATGAAAATTAAATATTAAATAAAAAGAAAATGATCTCAATTAAACAAAATCTATAATTACAAAAATTCAACGCAAACTCTAGTTGCTATGATTTCGAGCATAACTTTATTAATAAAATAAATTGATTAAAAGCCTATCTAAATGCATCAACTAAAATCAAATTTATATAAATTCAAACAATATAATTAAATATGAAACTAGCTCAATAATCAATTTAAACCCTAATTTCTCTAATTTAAGCATAATTGATTCTATAAATCTTATCAATTGTATTAAAAACACATAATTGCAACATTCGAAACCTAAAATTATCTAATTATTAAATACAACACAAATACCTAATTAAATCAAAACATAAAATTATCAATTCAATAATTAAACTCGTCAAACTAACAGACAATGCTAATGTTTTACTTTAATTTTATGACGTGTAGGTGGCATTTCCATCGGTTGTAAAGGCAAAGAGGCTGGATATAAAAACTTTAATTTAATATTAATAAACTAAATTAATTAAATAAAATTAATTAAAAAGAAAAAAACCTCTAAGAAGAAAAAAAAAACTAAATAGAAATAAATTTAACATTAACAAACTAAACTAAACGAAATAAATTAAAAAGAAAAAAAAGCAAAAAAAAATTACAGGTTAATTCGTCAAATTAGGTTAACCTGTTAAACTTGGGATTCGTGTCATGAATGTCTAGTAACTAAATTAAAAAAAAGTGAAAATTAAGAAACTGAACCAAACAAAAAAAATTTAATTAAAACAAAAAAAAATCCGGGTTAACTCGTCAAACCATGTTAACCCGTTAAACCCAGGATCTGTGTCATGAAAGTCTGATAACTAAATAAAAAAAATTTAACATTAACAAACTAAATTAAACAAAAACAATTTATGAAAATAAAAAAACAAAAAAAATTGACGGTCAACCCATAATTAACTGAGTTCACCTGTGAAACCAGGTTAACCCGTGAAACTCGGGATATATGTCATGAAAGTTTGATAACTAAATAAAAAAAATAGTATTAACAAATTAAATTAAATGAAAAAAAATTAATTAAAAAGCAAAAAAAAATTCTTGGTTAACTTATCAAACCAGGTTAACCCGTTAAATCCGGAAAACGTGTCATGAAAGTCTGATAACTAAATAAACAAATTTAATATTAATAAACTAAATTAAATTAAACAAAAAATTTTGTTAAAAGAAAAAAACAAAAAAATAAGCAAAAAAATAATCCCGAAAGGCATAAAAAAAAGTTAAAAAAATGAGGCAACTTAAAAGAAAAACCTAAAGCATCAGTGTTTTACTGTGGGCTGCACTGTGCAGTCCACAATAAAACACTAATTCCTTTTAGTATATGTTACAATTAATTAAAAAGAAAAAAAGCAAAAAAAAATTCAGGTTAACTCGTCAAACCCGAGATCCGTGTCATCAAAATCTGATAACTAAATAAAAAATTAACATTAAAAATAAATTAAACAAAAAAATTCATTAAAAGAAAAAAACAAAAAAAAACCCATAAATGCTAGAAAACGAAAAAAAAAAAGAGAAAAAAAAGACAACTCAGCGTTTCACTGTGGACTTGCACAGTGAAACACTGAGCAGTTTTAGTTTATTGTCAATTAACAAACTAAACTAAACGAAAAAAATTAATTAAAAAGAAAAAAAATTCAGTTTAACTCGCCAAACTAGGTTAACCTGTTAAACCCGGGATCCGTGTCATGAAAGTTTGATTACTAAATAAAAAAATTAACATTAAAAAACTAAATTAAATAAAAAAAATTATTAAAATAAAAAAACAAAAAAAAATTTACAGCCCGTGAAACCAGGTTAACCCGTGAAACCTGAAATATATGTAATGAAAGTCTAATAACTAAATAAAAAGAAATTTAACATTAACAAACTAAAGTAAACGAAAAATTTTAATTAAAAAAAAGCAAAAAAAAATTATGGGTTAACTCGTCAAATCATGTTAACCTGTTAAACCCGGGATCCGTGTCATGAAAGTCTGATAACTAAATAAAAAAATTAACATTAACAAAAAAAATTATTAAAAAAAAACAAAAAAAAATTCTAAAATTATAAAAAAAAAAAGCTCATCTTTTACTAAATGGAAAGAAATTTAACATTAACAAATTAAAGTAAACAAAAAAAATAATTAAAAAGAAAAAAAAAGCAAAAAACAAATTTATGAGTTAACTCGTCAAACCATGTTAACATATTAAACCCGGGATCCGTGTCATGAAAGTCGGATAACTGAATAAAAATAATTTAATACTAACAAAAAAAAATTATTAAAAAAAACTTTAAAAACATAAAAAAAAATTATTTTTTACTGTGAACTGCACTGTCCAGTCCACGAGTCCTTTTAGTTATAATTTTATTAATATTATTTTTCTAAATCTTTTCAAAAGTTAACTTGAAAAAAACAAATTCATTAGCAGCTCATAGTGGTGGACCCATAAGAAAATGGTGACTTCATGGTTGGTGAAGGCACCCCACCAGCTTCCCATTAAAGAAATGGTTGGTGAAGGCACCCCACCAGCTTGACTCTATCTCTAAACAAGCCAAAGTTTGGAGGAACTGGCATAGCATGCCCTTACCAACCCCGCTTTCTCTTTCTATAAACTCAATCACTCAGACTTTTGTATACGTTATTCCTCCCTCCCGCAACCAGTTTTAAAAAAAGTTGAAACACCATTATCTAACTCCGAAACGCCACCCCACCTACTCCCTGTAAAAATCCCCTACCGTTTTCTCTGTTTAAAAGTCAACCATCCAAGCCTTACGATAACCGTAACGAGACGTGACCATGCCATCCGAAGCGCCACCCAACTTCTGGGGCGACATGCCGGAGGAGGAGTACTATGCATCGCAAGGAGTGACAAATACCCAGTCACACTTTGAAACGCCGAATGGGAAGATCTTCACGCAGGGTTTTCTCCCGTTGGATAAAAAGGTCAAAGCCACGGTGTATATGACCCACGGCTATGGATCTGATACTGGCTGGCTGTTTCAGAAGATTTGCATCAACTTTGCTACCTGGGGTTATGCTGTTTTTGCTGCTGATCTCCTTGGGCATGGCAGATCAGACGGTTTACGCTGCTACATGGGTAATTAATTCACTCTCCTCTTCACTAATTAATTGCTAAACACTACATAATGCCTTGGTAATCAAATATTATTAAACTAAACACACAATGCCTTTCTAAAACATTTTAGCATCGAATTCCATTGCTCAGGGCAGCATCTGGAACATGTTTGCGACCACGTCCTTTTGTTTTCATCACAGTACGTGGGAGTCTCTATCTAGGTTATGGTATTTACAATGGATAAAATCACAGCATTTCCAATCGAATATGTTTCATCATGATCTTTATAGTTCTTAATTTCACAATAAATTAAATTTGGCCCATGATCTTGGGGGTGTTTAATTAAATGTAATTTGGGTGTCTGCTAATATTTTTTTTCTTGACGAATCACAATTAAATAGATTTTGTTTCGGGGAAAAAAACTGGGAAACTATTGCTAAGAACAGAAATAAAAGGACAAAAGTTGTTGTTGTTACGGTTGAAAATGTTGCTTGAAATTTAATTTTTAAATAAAAAATCCATCCAGCATAGTAATGAAATGCTGAGAAAGTTTTCTACTGTTGTAAAGGCGACATGGAGAAAATTGCTGCAGCGTCCTTATCGTTCTTCAAGCATGTGCGCTACAGCGAGCCATACAAGAACTTGCCCGCCTTCTTATTTGGCGAGTCAATGGGCGGACTAGCAACGATGCTGATGTATTTCCAATCAGAACCTGACACGTGGACGGGCGTGATTTTCTCGGCCCCACTTTTCGTCATACCGGAACCAATGAAACCTAGTAAGGTACACCTATTCATGTATGGCCTGCTCTTTGGATTTGCTGACACGTGGGCGGCCATGCCAGACAACAAAATGGTAGGTAAAGCGATAAAGGACCCAGAGAAACTCAAGATCATAGCATCCAACCCCAGAAGATACACAGGCAAGCCGAGGGTGGGTACCATGAGAGAAATTGCCAGAGTCTGCCAATACATACAGGACAATTTCTCCAAGGTTACGGTGCCCTTTTTGACTGTCCACGGGACCGCCGATGGGGTGACGTGCCCAACATCATCACAGTTGTTGTATGAGAAAGCCTCGAGTGAGGATAAGAGCTTGAAGATGTACGAGGACATGTACCATTCTTTGATACAAGGCGAGCCTGACGAAAATGCAAGTCGTGTCTTGAATGACATGAGAGAGTGGATCGATGAGAGGGTTGAGAGGTATGGGTCTACAAAGAGTGATGATTGAAATCATATATGAAGAAAAAATGGTGGTTTTTTTCTGGAAAAGTGGAGCTTGGTCCGTAGTCTCTTGATGGGATTAGGGCAAAACGAATTCGAATGTAATTGAATAATTTTTAACTAACGAAGTCAGCTATTGCTTCTCTCGATTTAATTTATAAAAAAAAATGTTTCAAACTTTTAATTTTCTGTTTCTTTCGCCAAGCTGATTCAGATAATTTGGAGGTGCCAAAAAGTTACATGTGGTAGTTATCCAACCGAACTAAAATTGATTGGTCAGTTTATTTATCATTAAAAAATATTTGTAATTACAGTAGTTTTTATTTATTAATGTATTTCAAAAGCGTGTTTTATTTTAAAAAAATTAATTTTATTTTAGTAATTTCTTTTATAGTTTTAGTGTGAAGATGTTAAATACACCTAGGTCAAGAGCACCCCAAGCCCAACACTAGGTTTGGCAGGTGCAGCTAGATCCATGTGCGTCTGGATACGCTAAGCCCAGACGCTAGCCTAACAGTATGCCAGACCTGCATGTCACGGTGAAGGAGCTTCTGAAAAAAATGAACATGAAAAAATATGATTCATCAGTACCCCTTAAGTTTTTGCAATATAAAATACGTGAAGACTTATTTAATTGCTAGTTTAGGCATGATGATGATTTTTTATCGCATTAAAATAAGGGTGTATATCCCTGAGCACATAGCCAAAAAAATTAAACAGAAAGGTGCATGTCGTGATTGGAAAAAAATCTTTTCATTTTAAAAAACTAAGAATCCATATTTAGAAAAAATTTTTAAAAGATGGAGGGGAATGTAACTATTCTTAGAAAATTTTCTAAGTGGCCAAGGAAAATGAACTCATAAAGAAGGAGCCTATACTTAAAAAACTTTCTAAGTGGTTAAGGGTTTCACGCCTATACTTAGAAAGTTTCTAAAAGGCTGGAGGAACCTATAGAGGTGAAGTCAAGCTTAGAAAAAATTTTCATGCCCATGCTTAGAAAAATCTCTAACTGGCTTAGAGAACTAGTGGAGAAGAAGCAATACTTAGAAAAACTTCTAAGAAGTAGAGGGTTCCATGCTCGTACTTTGAGAAATTTCTAATAAGCTGAGGGGAAGCCATGCTTAGAAAATAATTTAGGAGGCAAAGGGTTCCACGTCCTTACTTAGAACAATTTCTAATAGACTGATGACCAAGAAAAAAAATTGACTGGTATCTGTGGGATACTATAGGTGTTAGTGTGAGACACTGATGATCGAGATTGATGATTTTACTAGTATTTGTAGGATATTAGAGGCATCAGTGTGATGCATTGATGACCAAGATTGTGGATTCGACTAGTATCCGTAGGATACTAAAGGCGTCAATGTGATGCACTAATGATCGATATTGATAATTTGACTAGTATATGTGAGATTCTAGAGACGTTAGTGTGATGTGCTGATGACTTGGATTATGATTTGACTAGTATTCATGGGATACTAAAGACATCAATGTGATACACTGATAATTGAGATTGTGAATTTAACTAGTAAACATAGGATATTAGAGGTGTCAATGTGAGACACTGGTGACCGGGACCTTCAGTTGTCATATCGAAGCAAAAGTTTAGGTTAGAGGATCTATTCAATGTCATGTTAAAATGTATTGTAGAAGTATTAGGAAAAACCAATTAGACAGTGAAATCATAATTGATGAGCGAGCTATACGAGGATAGATGTATTGTTTCTAAAAAATATGTAAAAGTAAGATGTGCTCAAACTATTTTGATTGAGTATGTTGAAGTGATATGAAATTGTATTCATGTGTGTGTAAAAAACTATAAAATTTTGTAAGTAGTGCCATGGTTGTCTTATATCGTGGAGAAATTGTATTTGAGGTATTAAGTATTGGATTTTACTGAAATGTTGGGTATAACATGTTAAATAAAGATGATAAATTTACATTTATGGTATTGGTTATTGAATTAATGAAATTGAATTAATCAAGTCTAACCCCATGAAGGATGGAGATGAAAAATTTCACCATTTAAAAAGAATGGAAGCCCATTAATCGATGCGAATCGTACACCTAAAGGCATTATAGGTGTACGTGCATCGTATTTTAAAATTATTTTGATAAGGTGTAATTTTCACACTTTGAGAATCGAATTAATGAGTATGTGTAAAATATCATAGAAAATATTTTAAATGATAAAATTTCATGGTAACATGGGATTGCGTGATTGTTGGTATGAAATAAGATTTTATTAACAGTAATAAGATTACGCATGACAAGGGACTACCGAATGATAATATAACATAAGGAGTGAAGTGAATTTGGGTCCATGTTGAGTGCAAGAGGAAGAACTTCCGGGGGGATATTTCAAATCCATGGTGAATGAATTCCTCAGGGTTGAAATTATATATGCACTATATATATGTTATTTAGTGGCAACAAGTTGGTTAATAAGAGCGGTCGTATATTTGAATATTAAGAGCTGCTGTATTTTTTTATGATATAACATTTAATTAAATAATTATATCAAGATTTTTTAAATTTAAACTGTTATACCGAGTTTTATAATATTATATAAAAAAGTCTGATATTATTTTTCTAATTTTTTTTTTATAAACTAGCATTAAACTAGCATACAGTACATGGAAACCATCCCGTTTTCCTCCATGTGAATGGCAGTGCCTCCATTTTTGAGATATGGCAAGTATTGTGGGCTTCTATACAGTGGATGCCCAGGAGAGAAGCCTTGTGATGGCCTTGATGCTTGCTGTTAGCTTTGAAATCCAGCCTGAATCAGCAGGTTGATTCAAGATCTGGCCAATTTAAAATTGGAATTAGGTTGGGTTAAAGATAAAATAAGATAAGGAAAAACCTGGTATAACCTGATTGATCCGGTGGCTTGGTAAGACCTGGTTGTAAACCGTTGATTTTTATTATTTTTAGTGTTCTTAATTTTCAAATTTAAAAATAAAAAAATATTTTTTTTAAATTTTAAAATAAAAAATATTATATTTGACTATAAATCCTTAATTTTTTTTTTAATTGTTTATAAAACAAATTCAAAACTGAATCGCTCTCTCTTTGGTTCTTAAGAAAAAGAAAAAACAAAAGACTAGTATATTATTTTATTTCAAGAGACGTACCAACACGCAATCTTGTAACCGCTGGAGAGATAATAGATAGATTAGAAAAAATAAATAAAATAAAAGGGACGAGCAGCAACAAAAAATCGATATGTCCGGTTCGCTTGCGTATTGGGAGTCGTGCACTTTTTTTTTATTTATTTTTTGTTTCTCGAGGTCAGATTTTTATGATCTGATAAATGCACCTTACCGTTTTGCCACGTGGCGAAACTGTCATCGCCAGTTGCATCAGTCCAAGGTACAAGAGAAATATGTGACTAGTCCCTC
>Ga0325411_1000905_pt1 | contig 32114 bp, 17 predicted proteins | sample PopdelMetagenome_13_FD_206181 | JGI IMG/M metagenome (GOLD analysis project Ga0325411, IMG submission 206181) | Populus deltoides microbial communities from Bellville, Georgia, United States - Xylem-PdIQD-R4 | ecosystem: Host-associated > Plants > Phyllosphere > Stem > Wood/Secondary xylem...
AATAAATACATAATAATAATGACCCTACCAAACTACAGGAACCGTTGACCAGAAAGAATTTCTGAGCAGCGAGGTCCATAGACACTAGAAGTCTTTGATGTAATGGTGGTCTCCTGGTATAATAAAGCAGTTTTTTATTTGAATAGAATGTGGAATCAGGCTAGCACGTGCTGGATATGCTGTGTTTGGGATTGACTACGAGGGGCATGGACGGTCCGCTGGTTCCCGTTGTTACATCAAGAAGTTTGAAAATATAGTGAACGACTGCCAAGATTTTTTCAAGTCAGTTTGTGGTGAGCTAGCTAGCAATTGATCCCGAATGTGATGGTGGCGCTGCAGGCTGCTATGCTAACTTGTTTCTGTTGACTTTCAGCTGAGAAAGATTACAGGTACAAGGGCAGGTTCCTGTATGGAGAGTCCATGGGAGGGGCAGTTGCCCTGTTACTCCACCAGAAGGAACCTCTGTTCTACCATGGTGCCGTTCTTGTTGCCCCTATGTGCAAGGTGAATAGTGTATTAGCTACTGTTTTATTTTGGGTAGATAATTGATCATTAATTCTAAGGCATGCTTACTTTGCTAGATATCGGAGAAATTGAAGCCACATCCGGTAGTTGTTAATATATTGACTGGTTTGGTAGACCTTATACCGAAGTGGAAGATTGTCCCTACGAAAGATGTCATTGACTCTGCCTTCAAGGACCCTCTTAAGAGAGAAGAGGTAAGCTATTGCCTGTGTTTTTCTTTTCGTTGTCTAAGGACAGATGTTATGATAAGGAAATTGCTACATTTATACATGTAAAATCTTTATATATCCTGCCATGGTGATGGTTTAGATAAGGAACAACAAGCTGATATACCAGGACAAGCCCAGGCTTAAAACAGCCCTGGAAATGCTCAGAACTAGCACGAGGGTCGAGGAAAGTTTAAAGCAGGTTTGCTACCAACTCTGCTCTTCGGCTTTCTTTATTTACTCCGAAGTTTCGATTCAAGCACGATACATTTACGGCGATTGGGTTAACTGGATCGTTGAATTGGCAGGTGACACTACCATTCGTAGTGTTGCATGGCGACGCAGATACAGTGACAGACCCTGAAGTAAGCAAGGCCTTGTACGACCTGGCAAGCAGCGAAGACAAGACCATGAAAATGTACCCCGGAATGTGGCATGCTTTGACAGTGGGAGAGACTGATGAAAACGTAGGAATCGTTTTTGCCGATATCATAGCTTGGCTTGACGAGCACACTGCCGAGGGAACTCCTCTTGTCGAACCATTGCATGAGACTTTCCATGTTGGCATAGAGAAACTTCCATCTCCTCCACCTACGACTCAGAAACAATCTCATCGTTTCTATCTTTGTGGATTTAAGGGACCGCGCACGCTTCATTCAGCTATGTAGCTCCTCTCATGACTGTTGTTCAAGAGCTAGATGATGTTCTCATATCACCTAACATGTGAAAATCATGTTCATTGGTGAAAGAAGAAAAAGAAATCAAGTAATTGTTTTCGCTCAAGTTACATTCCACATTTCCCTGCTGCTGTTTCATGGATGATCAGCTTATGTCTCACCAAGCTGCGGTCTCAAAATCAAGAGTGATTAGCTCTAAATTCATGGGAGTCATGTTGAGTGGAAACTAATGAGACAACAAAGAAGAATAAAATATCATCACATTGTAAAACTTCCCTTCAGAATAAGTAGCTTAAATCTTATTAGAGAATAATATAAATCATATCTTGAAATCTTATCTAATAATTTAAGCTATTGGGTTGAGATAGTTTTTATACATAGTATCAGAGCCTTAATGACCAAGCAATCACGAGTTCGAATCTCACTATCCTTATTTATTTGATAAAAATTAAACACAGAGTAATATAAGTCTGTGCAAGTTTTCAAGCCCAAAAGGCTTTCACTTGAGAGAGTACTGTGTTAGAAAATAATATAAATTATATTTTGGAACCTCACCTAACAGTTTAAACTATTGAGATAGAGAAATAAAGAGAGAACTCCTATTGGGATAGAGAAATAAAGAGAGAAGTCTAATATTTTCTGAAAAGTTTGTAATTCAATAATTTTATACAAAACATAGCCACATTTAAATACAAGAAAAGTGTCATAATTAGTAAGCACAATCCTAAGTTAATTGAAAGTCTTAATCTAATAGAAAAAAGAATAATAAAAAAACAAGAAGATAAATAAAGAAAATCTTGAGCATAAAATTTTTGACTGAATATGAACATGTTTCCAAACTCGGATGGAGTTGTCTTCTTATTTGCATAGGGAATATGACCTTTAGAACATTCTAGAAAAATTTCAACCTAATTTAACGGTTAAATCAAAAGTCATGGTTTTTTTTCCACCAAACTATATGTTAGACTTGTATGTAACTCCTCAAAACCTAAAAAATCTTACCAATTAAGGAAGCAATACAATAAAAATAATTATTTCATAAATAATGAAGAAAATGCCCCATGTTAGTGTTGCGATGCCGCGGTCACACAAATTAATTACCTTAGCTTTAAACACAACACACAAGATAGTATAGAGCAAACAAGGGGTCGATCCACGAGGAAGTTCAAGTCAAATTTTAATACTAGGGGATATGCAATTTGAGGGGGTTTGGACGTTATCTAGGCTAAAGCAAAAGAAAACAGAAAACTATCAAACAAAATTTACTAAAATCAGAAAATTATCAAGAGAACAAACCTTGGTCACAAGCACACATCCACCTACAGAAATCAGAACTGATCATAAAAACGAAACATCAATTTATATTCTGAATATTTATCTCTTCTTAAGATTGATTAGTTAACGAATCCACCGTATAACTAACCCTAACCATCAAATAACCACAGTGTCCGCACTAGTAATTTAATTTAATGGCAGCCTTAAGAACTAGATAAGTTGATTAATCAAGAAAACATAACTGTCTGCAGTTTATGTTTGATTTGATTGAATGTTCTCCCTAAGAATAATAACGTAGATCCGCTACAATTATTAAACTCAGTTGCTTCACAAGTTCATATACCACAACTCCGGTTTTGATATTAAACTTAGCAATAGATTGTCTACAATAATAACTTAGAGTCCGCTCTAGCAATTAAAATAAACAATCATAGGAAAAATAAGTATAGGAGAACAAACATATTCATCATATAAACTGAAAAGAAAAGGTAAAATAAATCTCACAGTTCTTGAAATTCGAAGGTTTCCGTGTCCTTGCAACCAAGAAAAAGTGTTTAGCCTTGCATGTTTGTTGAACAACTAATCAAAAAGAAGGAAGAATGCATAATTTAGGGTTTCTTAGAGGAAGGGGGTGTTTTTCTCTTCTTGGCTAGCTGCCCCCCTTCTTTTTTCTCATTCTTTTTATATCCTAGGAAACCGTAAGTCTCTATTTTACAAAATAGTCCTCCATTATGTAGACTGTTTACATTTAAGTACTTCAATAACTATTTTCCTAAAAAAGGAGAAATAGCCTTGCATGAAATCTTTAATCTTTGATTTAGAGGAGCTAAATTACTGAAATAAAAACTTGAATATCGGTTTAGATGCTTCGGAACGTAATTTGGACTCGTTTCTTCACGAAACATGTTTGCTGGCAGAATTTAGATGTCATATTTAAAAAATCATATCTCCCTCATATGACATCGTTTTTGGCTGAAATTTGAAGCGGTTATATAACTTTGAGTCATAAATCAAAAACAATTGAGTTTGCATAAATTGGACTTCTGTAGCTCCAGATATTCAATTTGGAATGGCCGATGGTCAACATTGACAGATTGCGAGATTTGACTTTGAAGGCTGCAATTTCCATGCTCTTCCTTATTTTATTTTCTTGAATTAGATGTCTAGAAAGGTATGGATGTTAGCTTTTTAATGCCACTAGAATCACTTCATTTCAACCTCTAGAGCTCACGTTCTACACAAAACATCGATTGAAGGTCAAATCTGCCAATTATCTCAAATTTACTCCTTTTTGTATCTTTCATCCAAAAGTGCCTTCAAAACATAAAATAAAGAATATCAAGGCATTTTATATATAAAAAATAGGCAAAACACTAGTTAAAAGTGGGTGAAACTATTGAATAATATGGTTGCATCAAATTCCCCCACACTTAGTTCTTGCTTGTCCTCGAGAAAGGATAGGTAAAATCAAATTGAAGTTAAATTAAATGAAATCACCATGACTAATCTTCTAATCTTCCATCAATATCTAAGTATATATGCGTTATAAACAAGAACACAATTAAGAAGGATAATGAGTAAAAATTTTCATGAATTTATTTACATGAAAACTTCAAAATTCAATTAATCGTCGAGATTTAAATGAAATCTATGTCATGCCAAAGTGATAGGTCCTCTCATTGATATACACTCCAACACTCATGCGTTTAGGGCTTATGTGTTTAAATCTCTCAAATCCAATCAATGAATATGTTCTACCATAAGCTTGCTCTTCAATCTCATCTCCATTAATAATATATTACAAACAATGCATGAATCAAAAGGTCTTATTTTCTGGTTGTAATGAGGCTAAGGTAAAGGTGAGGTAAAAGAGAGTAAAAGAAAAGGTTCAAACCAAAGAAAGGAGAGCATTCTGAAAAATGATATTTCAAACAAGATATTCCATCAAAGCACATAAATTTTCCACCTTTAATCACCAATGCTTAACTTCTTTTGATTTTAAGCTTTTTCAATATAAAATCTTAAGAACATAAAGGAACACTTTCTTTTTCTTTTTCTTTTTCTTTTTCTTTTCTTCTTTCTTTTTTTTTCTTTTTTTTTTTACCTTTGGCAACTTTGCCCATCTGTTCATCAAACATCACTTCTTCTTTCTTTTCACATAATTTCCAACCATAATTCCATGAGATATCATAAGTATATGCTCTACTAATCCTTGGCCAGGGGAAAAGGAAAACATATAAAAAGTTAAGGCTTATACATGGATAAAGCAAAGAAAAGATAAACAAGCTCAAAAGGGGCTCACTAAGGATAATATGCTTTAGGTTGGCTTTTTGGCTCAAGTGGTTAAAATTCCTAATGCCTTTATCATCTTCATGTATATATGTAATATGAATGTAATCTCAACAAGATATGAAGCAAGTTCTAAAGATACATATCATTGAAAGAAGGCACAATAAAAGAATATAATGTTGAAGGCTCAAAAGCTTGCATTGGTATAACACTATAAAGTCAACATGGCATATTCTCAAAGTCAATTCCTAAACCAATTAAACCTTAAAACTTGCATGCACACTCCTTCATTTGATTTATATCTTCATCTATCTCAACTAATTCTCATACATAATACTCATATTCTCAAAAACCAATGGAAGTTCAAAAGATCAAACATAATTTTTTTTTTGAAAAATAACAAAGAAAACCAAAATTAGAAAACCAACATTCTCCCAATACCCCCACACTTAAAACACGACATTGTCCTCAATGTTGAAATAAAAGAAAAGGAATATAGGAGAATGACAAAAATAAAGTAAAATACGAAAAATAAAAGATAAGGGAAAGGAAAGCAAATCTGTTTTTTTTTCTTTTTGTGCTGGGTTGCCTCCCAGTAAGCGCTTTTGTTTTATGTCATTGGCTCGACATGTTGCATGCTCATTCTTCATAGATTGGTTCAGCTAACTCCACAGAAGCGGTGAGTTCTGTCGTCCAACCTTCATAGAAAGGTTTCAAGCGATGCCCATTGACCTTGAGTACTTTGTTGGTTTTTAAACTTGTAATTTCAACTACACTATAAGGAATAACATTAGAAACAACAAAGGGTCCAATCCAACGAGAGCGCAACTTTCCAGAAAAAAGTTTCAAACGCGAATGATAAAGAAGGACTTTGTCTCCAACATTAAACTCTTTTCTTGTAATCATTCGGTCATGGAGACTTTTAGTCTTTTCTTTGTAAATCCTTGCATTCTCGTAAGCATCATTTTGTATTTCTTCCAACGTAATTCCAATCTTTTTTGGCACCAAAACGATAAGCGCCACCCATTCACTGTCCATGATGGGGTGAATGACTCCTGCATCATGGGAAACAGTTTGCAAAGCAAATGCTGATTCATGCACATTTTGGGGAACACATATATGCCTCTCCATCTCTTCTATCTTGGTAAAATCATAGCAATAGCTCAAAGCTACGCTTAATTCATCCTCATAATCAAAATCACAAACCTGCTGCACACACTTATCAACTTGGTCATAACATGTGATATAATAAACATTGTTATAAGGACATGTCATTGCATCATGAAAATTGAATTCAATTTTTTCATCTCCTACCTCCATAGACAAAGTATCCTTACCACAATCAATCTTTGTGTTGGTAGTTTTCAAGAATGGTCTCCCAAACAATATAGGAGTGTTGGTTGATGAATAACAAGAATCATATTCCATATCAAGAATATAAAAGTCACATGGAATAACCAAACTATCAATCTTGACTAGGACATCTTCTATTACACCAAGTGGGTAAACAAAACTACGATCCGCAAGTTGTATTACAATACTAGTTTTATTCAAAGGCTCTAGACTAAGAGAATCATAAATATGTTTATGCATAACACTAATGGATGCACCTAAATCGCACAAGGCCCTTTTGAAACTAGTATTACCAATAACACATGAGATAGTAAACGCACCTGGGTCTTTTTGCTTCAAAGGCATATTCCTTTGAACAACAATAGATACAACTTCACCCATACTTACCATTTCATGACCTTTCAGTTTGAAGCTCTCTTGGTAGTACACAACTCCTTCAAAAATTTGGCATACTTGGGAATTTGCTTGATAGCATCAAGCAAAGGAATGTTGAGTTCTACTTTCTTGAAAAACTCTAAAATTTCTTTTCCTTTGTCCTCTTTCTTTGACCTAGAAGAACTTACACGAAAGGGTGGAATTGCTTTAAAACTGGAATTCATTGAGTGAGGAGTTACCTTTGGAGTGTTGGTCTTTGTTTCAGTTTGTGGAGGAGGAGGATGTTCCTTCTTTGTATTCAATTCAGTTTCTATCTCTTCTTCTTCCTCCATCTCAATTTGTTTTGACCTTTTCTCTTCAAGTTCTTTCCCACTTCGCAGCATGATCGCACTAACATTCTCTTTTGGATTCAATGCTTGGGAGGGCAATTTTACATTCATTTGTGCTTCCAATTTCCCCACACTTGAAGCTACTTGCCCCATTTACTTCTCCAAGTTGTGAATACTTGACCTTGTTTCCTGTTGAAAAGAGATGACATTTTGTTGCAAGGTCACAGTGTTAGAAGCCAAAGTTTTCATCATCTCACGAAGATCATCATTGGATGACAACACCATAACATTGGAGTTTGTGAATGGAGGGGGTTGTCTCGCTTGATAATTCTGTTGGGATTGAAATCTATGGGGATGGAACTGTCGGCCTTAATTGCCTTGTTGAGGTGGGTTCCCATAACATAAGTTTGGATGATCTCTCCATCCGGGATTGTACGTGTTGGAAAAGGGATTATATTTACGCTGGGACTGTCCGTTGAATCCTCCATCAACTGCATGAACCTGTTCAATGTAATCTTCTTGCATTATTGGGCACATATCTGAGGTATGTCTTTGTAAGGAACATATGCTACAAACTTTCACCTGTTGTACATTGCCACAAGCCAAAGAACGCACAAGAGAAGTAAGATCATTAACTTTATTCTCAAGGTTAGAAATAGTTACCTCATTTACTCGTTTGTTTGTGAAGTCTCCACGAGTGCCAAACTGTTTTGAGTTGGCTGTCATGTTTGAGATCAATTGGTGTGCAGCCTCGGGTGTCTTATCTACCAATGCCCCTCCACTTGTAGCATCAATGATACTACGATCAGTAGGCATCAATCCTTCATAGAAATATTGAATGAGCAGCTGATCGGGTATTTGATGATGAGGGCATTGAATATACAGTTGCTCAAATCTTTCCCAATACTCGGAAAATGTCTCTCCATGAGACTGTCGAATCCCACATATTTCTTTCCTTATGTTGGTAACTCGAGATGCTGAGAAATACTTCTCAAGGAAGATCTTTTTCATGCCATTCCATGTTCCAATTAAACCTGGTAGAATAGAGAAAAGCCATGCCTTTGCTGCCCCTTTTAAAGAGAAAGGGAAAGCTTTCAACTTAACCTGTTCTTCATCAACTCCGTTCGGTTTCATGCCAACACAAACCATATAGAACTCCTTGAGATGAGTATCAGGATCTTCTCCTGCAAGACCATTAAAGGTTGGTAGCAAATGTATAAAACCAGATTTGAGCTCGAATTTTACATTATTGTCGATGTTTATGCACAGTGGCTGATTTTCCACGTTAGGAGTAGCAAGCTCCTTGAGTGTTTGTTGTCGTGCAACAGCCATGATGTTAAGGCGAGCTTCCTTTTGTAACTTGTGTAAAGTTTTTTCTATTTTGAGATCCAACTGCACTTGACTTTGATTAGTAGAACGGGTTACTGGCATAAATCATCAAGAAAACTAAAAAAAAACCAACCACACAAGAGATCAAAAATAATGCAAATTGTACAAAAATCCTACCGTAGGAAACAAAAACTGCCTAAAAACCCTAGAAAACAGTGGAATTTGGCCTCAATAGGGTGGGGCTAGTGGTTTTACACAAGTCCTATTTACAACGTCGTTTCCCTTCAGGAAAGAAAAGGCCAATACCTAATTCCACCAAAAAATATGTTTTGAACAGTACCGCTTCCGTAATGAACAGTACCGCAGTAAGCAAAAATTCTGTTTTTTTCAGAAAAAGAAATAACAATCACAGCAAATAAAAATAATAGCACAAGAATTAACTAAAATTACTTCCTCGGCAATGGCGCTAAACTTTGTTATGATGTCGCGGTCGCACAAATTAATTACCCTAACTTCAAACACAACACACAAGATAGTATAAAGCAAGTAAGGGGTCGATCCCACGAGGAAGTTCAAGTCCAATTTTTATGCTAGATGATATGCAATTTGGGGGGGTTTGGACGTTATCTAGGCTAAAGCAAAAGAAAACAGAAAACTATCAAACAAAATTTAATAAAATCAAAAAATTATCAAGAGAACAAACCTTGATCACAAGCACACATCCACCTACAGAAATTAGAACTGATCATGGAAACGAAACATCAATTTATATTCTGAATATTTATCTCTTCTTAACATTGGTTAGTTAACAGATCCGCTGTATAACTAACCCTAACCATTAAACAATCACAGTGTCCGCACTGGTAATTTAATTTAATGGCAACCTTAAGAACTAGATAAGTTGATTAATCAAGAAAACATAATTGTCTGCAGTTTATGTTTGATTTGATTGAATGTTCTCCCTAAGATTAATAATGTAGATCCGCCACAATTATTAAACTCAGTTGCTTTACAAGTTCATATACCATAACTCTAGTTTTGATATCAAACTTAGCAATAGATTGTCTATAATAATAACTTAGAGTCCGCTCTAGCAATTAAAATAAACAATCATAGGAAAAATAAGCATAGGAGAACAAACATATTCATCATATAAACTAAAAGAAAAAGTAAAATAAATCTCACAGTTCTTGAAATCCGAAGGTTTTCGTGTCCTTGCAACCAAGAAAAAGTGTTTAGCCTTGCATGTTTGTTGAACAACTAATCAAAAAGAAGGAAGAATGCATAATTTAGGGTTTCTTAGAGGAAGGGGGCTTTTTCTCTTCTTGGCTGGCTGCCCCCCTTCTCTTTTCTCATTCTTTTTATATCCTAGGAAACCCTAGGTCTTTATTTTATAAAATAGTCCTCCATTAAGTAGACTGTTTACATTTAAGTACTTCAATAACTATTTTTCTAAAAAAGAAGAAATAGCCTTACATGAAATCTTCAAGCTTTGACTTAGAGGAGCTAAATTGCTGAAATAAAAACTTGGATATCGGTTTAGATGCTTCGAAACATAATTTGGACTCGTTTCTTCACGAAACCTGTTTGCTGGCAGAATTTAGATGTCATATTTGAAAAATCATATCTCCCTCATATGACATTGTTTTTGGCTGAAATTTGGATCAGTTATATACCTTTGAGTCATGAATCCAAAACAATTGAGTTTGCATCAATTGGACTTCTGTAGCTCCAGATATTCAAGTTGGAATGGCCGAAGGCCAACACTGGCAGATTGTGAGATTTGACTTTGAAGGCTACGATTTCAATGCTCTTCCTTATTTTATTTTCTTGACTTAGATATCCAGAAAGGTATGGATGTTAGATTTTTAATGCCACTAGAATCACTTCATTTCAACCTCTAGAGCTCACACTCTGCACAAAACATCGACTGAAGGTCAAATCTGCCAACTATCTCCAATTTACTCCTTTTTGTATCTTTCATCCAAAAGTGCCTTCAAAACATAAAACAAAGAATATCAAGGCATTTTATATATAAAACATAGGCAAAACACTAGTTAAAAGTGGGTGAAACTATTGAATAATATGGTTGCATCGGTTAGTCCCTTTACTTACAAAAAAAAAAGCTCGACCTTGAGTTAACTATTAGATATTGAACTCAACCACTCCAAAAAAAATAGTTACTTTAAATATAGTACTATATTTAGCCTATTCATAAACTGACTTCTTTTACTATCACGTTAACCAAATCAGCTTCTTCAACCTTTATATGTAAAGGAACTCCAAGATAATCTTTCATAATTTCTCAAAAAACTTGTTAAAAGTCATTGTGACCCTCATATCCTTGTTTGTAAGATCTTCATCTATGATTGAAATATCATTGTTTGTCTTTGTTTTCTCCAACTTATTGTCAAAAAACTACAAGTGTTTTTCTACTCCTTCTTTAACCATGTTATTTTCTACATAATGGACTAGCTTTGAAATTTTAAAATTAGATACTTTCATGTCTAATTCTTCGTTTTGTACTCTCTTAAATCCATCACCTTTCAAATTAACTTTGACAATACTCTTTGGTAAGGAAGAATTTTATGGTTTCGTCAACATTTATATGTCTTACACATACTCTTCAATGTTTTGAATCATGGTTTTAGTCTCATCATCCTTTTCCATGAAGAGCAATATAATCAATGATGTCTGATTGTGCTCTTGTAACTTTTCTTCAATGATTGTTTGATTAAAAGGATTCTTCCTTAAAAAAAAATGCTACAAGACTTTAAGAATCAATACAAGATACAAATTTAGGGGCTTTATTGATTTCTCCTTCACCATTAAAAAATGAAACATCAACAATGTAGTGTTTGTAGAAGTGTTGTTGTTGTTATCACTGTTGTGAAGCTGAAACTATCTAGTTTGAAGAGATGACACTTCCTTGATGTTTTGTCTCCTTGCTATTTAAGAATGTTGAACAAAAGGTAAATAATAACAATCTTTTTTTTATCTATCTAATATAAAATCTCTTTATAATCATCTTGTACAAGCTTTTAAATTAATAATTGTCTCAAATCTTGTCATGATTGAATTAAAAGCTTATTAGTATGATTTTTATATTTTAGAACTTCAAACATCATTCTTTAGCACCATTATGAAATTTTCTATACAACAACTACTTTTGATAACAAGTAATCTTGTTAAAATAAAAGTAAGCTTCCAACTTTAACAACCAATTAATAAATCTCTTCTTTAAAAATCTTCCTTAAAAGAAAGGAATCTCATCAAATTTAGAGATGCATCTATGAATAAAATGACCATGAATGAAGTCTCCAGTACTTCGTCTATCATAAACACCATTGTCCATATAAATATGATGTCTATATGAGTTTAATAGGAATAGATCCAGAGTTTAGTTCACCTTAATATAAGTCTCCAAGCAATCCCTTTCATCATCATTATTCATGTTTGTGTCTGTTATTAGTCAAACTAGATGCTAAGCTATTTGACATTTGTGTCATTGTTTGCTCTAAACAATCTAGCTTCTGTGATTGAGTTCCTTAAGCTATCTCCTGAGCCATTATAGTGTCCTAGATGACCTTCACTCTTACATTACTCTTAAATTTGGGTTCTTCATCGTATTGGAAGATGAATTTAAGGAGAAAGAGGGATACCTAACCAAAACTTTTTGTCTCTACCAAAGCTGAACCACCTGAAGCTAAGGTTGAAGCCTCTATGGGTTTCAAAGGTAAATCTAACACTCAACCTAAATGTACTCGGGATGTTAAATGTTCAAGTGTCAGGGGCTTGTACATTACGCTTTAGAGTGTTCAAACAAAAGGATAATAGTGATGAGAGACAATGGTGAAATGGAATTCGAGAGTGACAAATCCAATTGTGAAAACATGCCACCATTTGAGGATTTTACTGAGGATGAATTGGCATTACTTGTTAAGGAGTTATTGGTTATAAAGCATACACTTCAAGTTTAAATCAAGAAAGATAAAAGTGATTATCAAAAGGAAAAAAATCTTTCATATGCGATGTTTTGTACAAAACAAGGTGTGTAGTTTAATTATAGATAACATAAGTTGTACTATATGACTAGCACTACTTTTGTTAGTAAACTAAATTTGTGTACTGTTAAGTATACTAGACCTTATAAATTGCAATGATTGAATAATGGTGAAGTGAAAGTGACTAAACAGGTTATGATTTCATTTTTTATTGGGAAATATTTTGATAAAGTTTTGTGTGATGTGGTACAAATACAAACGAGTCATATCTTATTAGAGAGATCATGACAGTATGATAGGAAAACAATTCATGATGGGGTTAAAAATAGGTATACCATTGTAAAAAAAATAGTAAAATAATCATTCTTGTATCTTCTACACCCAAATAGGTGATGAGAATAAGGCTACAAGAAGAGAAAATCAAGGTAAGGAACATGGGGAGAGAGGACCATCTGATTTTACCAGAACCTAAAACACTATTACAACCCATTTAGCCACTCATCCAAATATAAACAAACATTCTGCCAACACTCTAAACAAATCATACCATTTGATCACCACCTAAAAACACCCAAATCTGACCGCGAGAGGAGGTAAGATAAAATGAGTGAAGAAAATCGGTAAGTATGATGAGAATTATATGGAAAAAAAACAACACAATTTCTATGTTAAAGAGGGTGAGGTCAAATCTGTATTTTTCACTAATAAGCCAATGCTTTTACTTGTATATAAGGAGACTTACTTTAATATTAACGATCTTGATCACGTTATGCCTAGTGTTGTTGTTTCTTTGTAGCAAGAGTTTAAAAATGTGTTTCTTGAAGATATCCCTAGCGGATTACCACCTTTGAGGGGAATAGATCATCAGATTGATCTCATACTCGGGGCTGAATTCCTAATCTACCAGCCTATAGAAGCAACCCTGATGAGACAAAGAAGCTTCAAAAGCAAGTTGATGAGCTAATGGAGAAGGGGTACATTCATGAGAGTATAAGCTTGTATATTGTGTCAGTGTTACTTATACCTAAAAAGGATGGAATATGAAAGATATATGTTGATTGTCGAGCCATTAACAATATAATGACAAAGTATAGATATCTCTAAAATTTATTTGAAAAATGGATACCATTAGATTAGGATGAAAAAAAGATGATGAGTGAAAAATTGCATTTAAGAATAAGTATGGTTTGTATAAATGGTTAGTGATGTTGTTTGGACTTACAAGTGCACCTAGTATTTTTATGTGTTTAATGAATCATGTATTGGGTGCGTTTATAAGTAAGTTTGTGATTGTGTATTTTGATGATATTATGATCTATAGTAAAAACTTAAATGAGCATCTTGATCATTTGTGTAATATACTTAGTGTGTTGCGTAATAAGAAAGTGTATGCTAATCTTAAGAAGTGTACTTTTTGAATGGATAAAATTGTATTTCTTAGCTATGTTGTAATTGCATAGGGTATCGAGATGGATGGGGAGAAAGTTAAGGTCATCCAAAATTGGCCTTTACCAAATCGATAAATGAGGTAAGAAATTTTCATGGGTTAGCTAGTTTTTATAGGTGTTTTATGAAAGATTTTAGTACATTAGCTGCACCCTTGAATGAAATTGTTAAAAGTCAGTTGGGTTTAAATTGGGGGATGAACAAGAATCGACTTTTGCTTTTTTGAAAAAAAAATTATGTTTTGCACCTGTTATAACTTTACCCTATTTTATAAAAGCATTTGAAATAGAATGTTGTTATACCCTAATTTTGACCCATTTCCTTTTAATTTAATTTTAAGAGGATTAAAATTTAAAATTAAAACATCAGTGATTGATTTTGATTAAAGGTGTGATTTGTCAACTTGTAGAAAAACTAAAGATTATAATGTGTTTTTGTTATTTTCTCTTAATCTTCAATTTAAAATTATTATTAAGATAATGATAGTTATCTATTTTTAAATTTAATTTTAAATTCTAATCAAATTTAAATTTCAAAAAGAAAATAAAAACTTTGTTTTCCATATATTTTAGGACTCTTGTATAAATACAGATGCATTGTATATATCAAAAGGAGGGATCACAATACACGGAAAAAAACCCTAGCTCCCATTTCACCAACAGAGCCACCATCTTGTCTCTATCACCACCGCAGCCATTTCACTCCCAAACTTTACGTTACCACACAATCCAAGTAACACTGCGAAAGGTTGCAGACAGAAGAGCCTCAGTTAGACACAGAGAGTAAGGTAGAATCCCTGCTTTTGTTTTTCCTCAAAGTCTTCTTAATAAAAACCCATCAAACAGATTGACCTTAAGAAAGAGATTACTGACTAAAAAAAAACAGATTCAGGCCATTCTTAAGACCGTACAACTCCCTTTTTTTTGCTCCACCACTTTCCCTCTTCAGATTCGAGCTAGGTCTGGGTCCTCGATGTTGCTTGAATCCGAAACTCTATTGCCCATTAAGATATAGAGGACTGAAAAAACAGGGAAGATATTGAATTTGGTGTTTGTTTGGGCTGATGAGGGAATAAAACTTAAAGTTGACGTGCCTATTATTTTCGAAGGAGAAGAAAATTGTCTTGGTCTTAAGATAAGACCAGCAGCCACACGTGGATTATGCTCCCCTCCACTGTCCAAGCCAGCTAGGAGTCCATTGCATATAAAGCACAAGCCTCCCATCTCCCTTAGATTTCAGATCATTTATTTTTTCTGTATTTTCTATTAAGCCAAGAGTAGCCATCACACTAACATTGATTAGGAACAACAGTCTTGTCCAAACTGGGAGCAAAAACCATGTCTCGATCGTGAACATCATAAGGGTTTTCAACCGTGATCAGCTCCTCCACATCTTAATCGATGTTGCTCCGTCTCTGTTCTTCCCCGTGACAGTAGCTCCAACCGGCAGCCACTTCCAATAGCTCTCCCCTGTTTTAACCGTGAGAACTAGTACACAAGCCAACTCACCAATCTCCCGCACCAGCTCCAGCAACTGTGAGCAAGCTCAAGCTAACAACAGTAGAGGGATTTCCTCTATCTCAGTCATAGGTCACACCTTTTCTTCTCCTTAATCGAATGCCAGCCTCCAACCGACAATAGTAGCACCCTGTAAACTCCAATCAACAACAAGAGTTCTTCATTATTGCCTTGTGACCTCGTCTCCAGAAACAAACGTCCCACACTAGAACCATAGCTTTGAAGGAAGAAATGACAACAAAAATCAAAACAGAAGGACAAAGACATAGAGGAAAACTAAAAGAGCAAAAATAAAATAAAAGACTTTTTACATTCCTTTAAAGCACCATCAACCTCTTCTCCAACAGCAGCAGACGAGGTGAACTCTTCTTTTCCCTTCATTGGAAATTTAATTAGCTTATCCGTGTAATTCACGCACGCCTACTAACAAAGGGTGGCTTGTCACTAGGTTAGGCAATGACCAAGCTCAGTCGGCTGGATCAAGCCTAAATTAATTGGGCTATTCAGCCCATAAAAAAAATAAAAAAGAAGATAGGAATTGTTGAGGCTAAGTTGGGCTTCATCCCAACTGATTCAATTTTTTTGAGCTAAAAGTGTGTTTGTCATAACATATTTTTATATTCTTTCTTTTTAAATTCACTCTTAATTATTTTGATATCTAAGTCAAATAAGTCTTTTTAGATATCAAAAAGTTCTGAAAAAAAATTTTGAGAACCCTTTTAGATTTATTTGTGGGTCCCTTGTTTTTGGGTTGTAGACTTTTACTATGAAATACAAATCTGATATGCGATACATATCTATCCTTTTCTATTTCTCTAAAAAATAAAAATAAAAGATATGTTTTGCTTTCAATCCAAATTTTACTGATTTATTCACTGATATCAGAGTTAGAAATATCATACTTTTTTTGTTACGTAATATTTACCAACGCTAAAGTTGAGATTATTTGTAGTTGAATATTTATTAACGCTAGAGTCAGGAATATTATAGGTAGACCATCAAAAGCATAATACAACCAATCTTTTGCAACTTCAAACAAAATCAACAATGCATCCTACCTTAGGTAGAACGTTTTAAGGGTGATAGTATCTTCTCTTTTACATAATTAGTTCCATACTGTAAAATCTTTGTTGACCAGTTAGGGTTTCTAGTGACCATAATACTAGGTGGCGACTCCTTAAACCAGACATTTCCTTCATCTAAGAACAATAAGTCATATATTTGTTCTTTCACTAGGAAATTTTTAAACGTCACTGCGATGTCGGGTGCGATTAATGTGATGCATCTGGAATAGGAATAGGAGTTGTGTTAATGCAGGATCGAAGACCCATTGATTGTTTTAGTGAGAAGTTAAGTGGAGTGAGTTTGAACTATCCCACTTATGACAAATTATTATATGTTTTGGTAAGAACGTTTGAGACATGACAGCATTACTTATGGCTAAAACAGTTTGTAATCTATTCAGATCATGAGTTCTTGAAACATCTGAAAGGACAACGTAAGTTGAATAAAAGACATGCAAAAGGGGTTGAATTCATTTAGACTTTTTCTTACGTAATCAAGTATAAGTAAGGCAAAGAAAACATAATGGTTGATGCACTTTTGTGCAGTTATGTTCTTCTAAACACTATGAGTACTAGATTGCTAGGCTTTAAATATGTGAGGGCATTGTATGCTAATGATTCTGACTTTGCCAAAATATATAATGCATGTGGACATTTGGCTTTTGACAAGTTTTATTTGATGGATGATTACTTTTTCAAAGAGAATTGATTGTATATTCCTGCTAGTTCTTTGCATGAATTGCTTGTTCATGAAGCATATGAAGATGGTTTAATGGGTCATTTTGGGGTTGCAAAAACTTTGAATGTATTACATAAACATTTCTATTGGCTAAAAATGAAAAGAAATGTGTAGTGAATCTGTGAACAGTGCATTGCATGTAGGAAGACAAAATCTAAAGTACAACCATATAGACTGTATACACCATTGTATGTACCTATCAAACTTTAGGTAGAAATCTCTATGAACTTTGTTTTAGGTTTACCTATGTCAAAGAAAGGTAGAAACTCTATTTTATTATAGTTGATAGGTTTTCTAAAATGATGCATTTCATTGCATGTCATAAGATAGATGATGCATCTCATATCACAAACTTGTTCTTTATGGAGATTGTATGTTTGCATGACATTTATAGGAGTATAGCTTCAAATTATGATGTTAAGTTCTTTAGCTATTTTTGGAAGACTTTGTGGAGGAAGTTGGAAACTAAACTCTCTTTTTTTATAACTTGTCATCTTTAAATTGATGGGGGGAAATGAGATAATGAATAGAAATTTATCACATCTTTTGCATGTTATTATTCAAAAGAATTTGAAAAGTTGGGAAGAATGTTTGTCTTTTATTGAGTTTGCTTATAATAGAATTTTACATTCGACTATTGACTTTTCTTCTTTTGAAATCGTTTATGGGTTTAATCCACTAACTCTTATGAATTTAATTCATTTACCTTTGGAAGAAAGGGTAAGTTTAGATGGTGAAAAGAAGACAAAGATGGTGAGAGAACTCCATAAGGGAGTTCAACTACAAATAAAGATAAGGAACAAGTTGTATGCTTCCAAAGCAAATAAGGGGTATTAATTGGTTGTTTTTTTAACTCGGTGATTGGGTTTGGGTGCACATGCATACGGAATGGTTTCCTAACCATAGGACATCAAAGTTACAGCTTCGTGATGATAGTCCATTCCAAGTTTTAGAGAGGATTAATGACAATGCTTAAAAAGTTGATCTTCAAGGTAAGTACAGTGTTAGTGCTACCTTTAATGTTGTTGATCTTACTTTTTTTTACATAGGTTTTAATTTGAGTTCAAATCCTTTTAATGATATGGATATACCCATAAACACCAAGGACTCATTACATGTTTCAAATGGGTCCATCACAAGGTTCAAAACGAAGGCATTGAAAAAAAAAACATTGAATTAACTAGTTGTGCAAGTTTTAGTCAAGGCCGAACTTGGGGATCCTTGGAAGCATCAAGAGAAAGCTTTATTACATTTAATCCATATTCAAAAGGGACCCAATCCACCCTTATTTGGGCCATGAAGTTTTGGCAATAAGGCTGTCAATTTGTATCAGTTTTGATCAACCTTGTTTTGTGATGTTTTCATGTGTTTTATGGTTTCCTATTATGTCTAAGAACATTAATTATTTCCTTTAAATATTAGAATTTATTAGTTTTATTTCTACTTCCTTGTCAGAAGAGGAGAAAACACAGTAAAGAAAACAAAGGAAGTCAAACTAAATTAGGAAATACATGTGGCAGCAAATTAAGTTATCTTATTGTGCAAGGAGAATAATTCAATAACTTAATTAGAACTCAATTATCTTTTATAGTATTGGAAGGATATCAAAAGGCGGCAAGGAAGAGCATTAAAGGCGACATCCTTTTCCTTCTAAAAGAATGATAAATATAAGTTTGAGATCAAAATTCTATTCTAACTTGGAAACCAAAAGGGCAATAACTTCTCTTTTAGTTTTTAGGATTAATAGACAACATTATAGGCTATAAATAAGTCTTGTATCGGACCTATAATGTTTTATTTTCTTTTTCTCTTCTCATGGCATAACAAGACTTAGACTTTGAGTTTTTTAGCTATAGCTCAAGGTTTGTTTGGGCTTAATTAATATCTTTTTTCAGCTAGGATCCAAGACTTTTTTGTATTAGGATTTGGGCTTACTAATAAAGGTTTGGGGTCAATTTTTATAAATTAATCAATTCAGCTTACAAGGGTAGATCCATGAAGGTTAATTTCTCAGAACTATTTAAACACATGTAAAGCCTAAAGTTCAGCACCTTTGATGAATAATACTTCTAAACTTTTTAGTTTAACATATGAGAGATTTTTGTATTATATAGTTCTTGAACAAACTAAATCTGACTTATTAAAGATTACTGTCTTCGTGACACCATTCAACTTCATTCAAATAGTGTTAATGCTTTGAGACATGTTTATATTATGTTACACTCTTATCAGATCTTTTTTAGCTTTTCATGATCAGATCTTAATCTTAATTGTGGGTTGTGTGACCATTATATCACACTCATATTCACTCTCTAAAACGAGTCCTTAACATCAAGATCAAATTTTTTTGCTGCTAGAATATAAACAACAATAGAAATAAAATAAAGTCTATGATTGAAACTTGAAATTCTCAAATAATAAAGACCAAATAATGTAAAATCTAAAGAATTATAAACCAAATTGTACTTTTTTGTGCCTCATGAACAATAAAAATAAAATGTTATATTGCTTTCTTAATTTTGATCCTTATTTTTTTAATTTTCTTTGGCCAACAAAATAATTTTATTTTTCATAAAATTAATGATTAATTCACATAGTAAACACTCTCTAAAATCTCAGGCATGCAATAAAACTCAAATAAAACTATATTGGGACACATAATTAGATACAAGCATCAAGTGCAAAAATCAAATAGTAATAGAGAACAAAAAATAAACCCTCAACCACAATGTTTACAATAGAACCTATAGTAAGTGGGTTATTTTTTATTTTTTTTCATAATTTAACTTTAATATTGAACAAATTAGCAACTCCTTTTTACTAGTTATATGATTTAACATTAGGTTAATGCATAAAATCCAAAGCTTGCTGGATTTAAATAGATGATGTAAAATCCTAAAAGTTGACCCAAAACAATCAAACTTTCAAAAATGAAAAGAAAAAAAATTATGTGAGCTAATGAAAAATAGCATGAAACTAGTCAGTTGACCAGCACTTCACCGTGAGTCAAATAAATATATCAGTGTTATTAACATATTTTTTGACATTGAGAAAAATAATGTAATTGTGAATTGAAAAGCCCATACTTACATATAATAAAATAAAATAAGAATCATCTACGTTAATAAATACAAAAAAAGTTGTTAATGCAACACCGTGTGTGGAATCATAAGTTAATTTTTAATATAGTACAAAAATAAGATAATGTTGCGAGTGTGTTTCACTTTATTATGATTTTTTAATTAAGAAACATAAAGACATTGTTTTATACTAAATGAAATAAATTTTAATATATATGAACTAATAAAATTGAGAAAGAGGTGGTAATGCCAACCAAATTATAAAATAAAAATTTAATCATTTTCAAAAAATTAAAAGATAAATAAGTATGATATTTAACCCCAATTTTTCTTTTTAATGTACATGCTTCTTCTTTTTAACTTAAAGGTCACATTTTTTGATGAAGAACAAGTAATTTTTATTTTTATAAATACATCATGAAAATAAAGCTTATTTATATAAAACATAAAAAAAATATTTATAAAATAGAATAATCTCTTCAAAACATTAAATATATATATTAAATAATTAAAAAAACTACTATTTAATAAAGGCCAAATAAACAATCTAAGAAATTAGAGAGAGGGTATCAACTAAAAAATTTAATCCAAACTAAAAAAATACGTATAAAAAAGGTATCAACTAAAAAAGAGCAAAAGGGATCACGTGCGCGCACTTGACCCATTTTAAAAAGGCACGTGTGTAGGAATGCAAGGATAGGCTCGCGCAAGCAAGCCCTTAAATCTTTTTTATTTGAAAATGGAGTGGTCAACATGTCGTCCCCCCCCCCCAAAAAAAATGTTTGAAAAAACATAAAAGTAGATGACTCGTCATCTGCCTTCCTAGTTTCTAATTACCAAAATGGTGATTAGAAAATCGAGCAAGGTGTTTTTTTACCAAAAAATTTATTTTGAACCAATTTTCATACCAAACAACTAAAACACGTCCCTATAATGTAAAAACACACACACACAAACGCCTAAAACTCGTACACAAACACAAATCCAAATCAAAAGCAAAATCCTCTCCTAAACTTTATCTCTTGCATTTTTATTTTTATTTTGCAATTTCAAGGGGAAAAATACCTCAATGGAACTCCCTCCCATCAAATAGAACTTAATTGAAACCAAAATTGATTGATTTGATTGTCGAAATTGATATCAACCGAAATGTTTTTTCTCTATCACTAGAATTTGATGACTCTCTCTTTTCTCTCTCAAACTCAGGATTGAAAAATAAAAATAAATAAAGTTGTGAACTAGAAATGGAATGTGGGAAACTAAAAGGACCAAAAATCTATTATTTAAAAAGTAAGAGGACCAGAGTGAACGTTTCGCTACAATTTGGACTTGCCACCCATTTTCTTCATCCTTTTCACTTTGATCTTTTGTCTTTGAATCTTGCCATTTCTCAACATATTTTCTTAAAAGGACAATTAATTTGGGACTACAAAGGAAAAATAAAAACAAAAGTTGAGCAATGAAAAAAACAAAGCACTATATCGTGGTCTATAATTTTGCCAAAACATTTAGAGTTTCTTACTAGATCATTTGTTTGCATTGCACTACGGGTCAGATAAATTTTTATTTTATGTAAAAAATATTCAATCATTGCTAATATGTTTTCTAATAATTTTTTTTAATCATGAACTCAAAATATGATACATATCGGACAATATTATCTTTAAATATTGATACGGTGATATATTGTATGATATTTTTTAAAAATATTGAGATGACGATATATTAGATTAACCCGAGTTAACTTGTAAAATAGATGACCTGTGTTATGAGACCCTTATAACCCTATATAAAACAAATAAAAATAAATTATGAAAGTAAATTCCTAATCAACCTAGTGTTAAAGGATGAAAATGAAAGAAAAATAAAAAAAGGACAAAAACATTGTCCGAGTCAACCTGTTAAACATTCATCTTAGGTCAAGAGATTAGAATAACCTCATAGAAAGCTGCTACATAGATCCAATATTGAAAGCTAAAATCAAGAAAAACAATTCATGAGATCAGGATAACTTCATATAAAGCAAATTAGGAAAAAAAACGAATCTCAATTCCTAAACAACCTAATATTGAAGGATGATATAAAAAAAAACTAAAAAAAACAAGAAGATTTAGTTGTTGGAGGGTGAAATTGAAAAAACCAATTCAATTAAAAAAAAGACCTAAAAAATAAACCAGATCAACCAAGGTCAACAGATTAAACCGGCGAGTCATGTTGTGGGACCAAAATAACCCCTTGAAAGCATATACAAAATATGAAGCCTAATTTCCAACCAACTTAACATTGAATGATGAAATCGAAAAAAAATCAACTAGATAAAGTGGGGAAAAAATGACCCAACTCAACTAAAGCTAACATGTTAAACTTGTAACCTGAGTTATAAGATCATGATAAATCCATAGAAATCAAATAAAAAAATTACAAAGCCTTGCTTCCAACAGATCTAATGTAAAAAGTTAAAATTGAGAAAAAAATCAATTAGATGGTATATAACCTAACTAGAAAACAAATTTAACAAAATTACAAAGCACAATTCTCAAAACAATCTAATATTGAATGATGAAATTGAAAAAAAAATAAACAAATAAGAATGGGTTAATACAAGATGATCTTAAAAAAATAAATATAAAAAGAAAAACAAAACACACCAAATAAATAGTGTTTTATAAGTGTGGCTACGGTGATTTAACCACATCCTTTTGTGTTTAGCTAGCTATCTGGTTCGTGCTTTACTGCAGGTCAGATAAATTTCTTTTTAATACGACATCATTTTTTGCATATATTTTGACGTAAAAAAATCTTAATCGCAAATTGAAAAGTTTATGCATGTATTTAATTAAATAAATCTAGGAATATTATACAATTTAAAAATGTGATGAAGTGTATTTCTTAATCAGATAAACTCATAATCCAGGTCATGAACTCAATTAAGTTTAATTTTTTTATATCTTTTTTTATAAAAGATAAACACCTGCAAAAATAAGAACCAACTAAATATCAGAGTGTTTGTTTGTAATCATATAAATAAAAAAATCAAACCAAAACAAATTACCTTACCCAATCAATAGTCAATAAAATATTAAACAATTGAAATTAAAAAAAATAAAAAATCAAAATCAATAAAGATTTAATTGTGATCGAGTGAAAAACCAATAAGGGGGGGATTTGGATGGCCGAGTACACCTGAGCCTCTTTATTTATTTTTTATTTTTTATTTTTTATGAAAAAGATGACATGTCATTCACCCTTTACTTCTTTTTTTTTTTGAAAAAATAGCAGACGATGTGTTGCCTGCCTTAATTAGATTTCGGAGACTAGAGGTCACCAAAAAGTTAAGGTTGTGATGTTTTAGACCAACAAAACCCCATTCTCAACCATATTTTGATATATAAAAAATACATCTTAAACATCTTGGAAAGCATACTCATGGCCTTAAACAACTCAAAAATTATAATGAAAACCCACGTCAACCTGAAATTGAAATTATTTCTAAGCTTACATCTATCATCTTAGGCAAGGTCAAGGGAAGATAGCTCCTAGGATAAATTATCTTCATCGAGAGAAACTCATTGACACCCAAATCATCTCTTTTCATGGTTAGAATCGATGTGAAACGAGACTTCTCAGAATCCTCTCATTTTTTCTCTCTTTTATCAAGTCTAAGACCAAAAAATAAAAAAAATAAAATCTGTGACCAAAACTAAATTGCATAAATTTTGAGGGGTTGAAAGTTTATCATTTGAAAAGTTTGAGGACTAAAGTGATTGTTTTGCCTCAAATTTAAAACAATCATCTCTTTTTACCTTCCTTTCCAGTTTGATCCCTTGTATTTGAGTCTTGCTCTTTATAAAAAAAAAATATTAATAAATATGCTTTAATTTGTCATCAACTTGATCCCTGATGTAATTGAAAATAATAATAAAAAAAAACAAATTATTATAACAATTCAAGTGATTTATATGCATGGAAAATGGCATGGAGAACAATATTTTTTCCACATCTTCCGGTGATATAATAATAATTGGGCCATGGAATCTTAAACATCGTGTACGATGAATCAAGCACATTGGGCCTACGACTGTAATCAAGCACCAAGTAGCGGTAATCTTCACCGTCTCGGATCGGACCCCTTTGTTTCCTACTCGTCGAGATCTGAGTGTCGAAAGAAAAAGAAGGAAATCCCAAAACTCTCCCTCTCGTGCTCTAAACCCTAACTCATACCTGCAGGTAAGTTTACTCAAACCTTCTCTTTCCTTTTGATCTTGCTTCATTGCTTGATTATGCTCGTATTTTCTTCTGGGGAAGATTTACTAAACTGAAACCCCTAATTCTGTCTTTCTTTATCTGCAGAAGCTTTTGCTTGTCTGTAGAGATTCAAATTCGTAACTCAGGATGAGGTAACTTCCTTGAACCCTATTTCTTTTTCTTATTTTCTTTTGTTTTAGATATGGATGGATTTACTTGATTCCTCTATTTTACCAAACTATGGCTTGTTCTTAGTAATAGTTTTGCTACAAATTTTTGCGTCATTATGAAACTACAAGCTCTAATGCTATCATTCACTTAATAAAATAATAACTGGATGTCTTTATTTCTTTTATTTCATTTGAATCTTAATCTGTTGTAAATACTTGCTGGAAATTAAAGAAGGTTGTGGTTCAATATATATATGTGTGTGTGTGTGTGTGTGTGTGTGTGTGTGTGTGTGTGTTGTTTGTCTTTTCTGTATTTAATTAATTTCTCTGCATTGAACAGAATTTTTATAGCGTATTATGTTACCTCAGTACTCCTGGGAAATCTGTGATTTTTCTTTTCATAGTAACCAAATCTTGCTTTGTAAATTTACCTAATTAGGTTGATATCTTTCTTCACTTGCACAGTCAAGTTATTGCAATTTCAGTAATCAATAGACCATGCTATGCTAGTATGTCTTTGCATGAAAATTTCCAAGGCAAGCAGGTGCTGTAACTACTGTGATTTGTCTATTATTTGTTAGCAGTCGTACTGACAATTAACTTCTGATATGGATACATTTTGTTTTTCATATTATAATGAACATGGCATAGATATACTAACATCTTTTTCCGCCTTTGTATCTTTTGCAGTAGGCCAATGGAAGAGGATGCCCCGGTATGTTACTTTTAAAAAATATAAGTGTGTCAAATATTGAAACTTGTTATTAGAGAGAATTAGATTGGATTAGATACGACGTGTTATTCTACCCAACGTTATTGTAAAACATGTGCTGCATTTGGCTACTGGCTTGATTGATTTTCTTTCATGCCCTTGAGTCAAGTTCTTCAACATGCTGCCTTCCTGATTCTAAAGACAGGATAGTGCCAGTATTTTTTCTGTGTACGTGAGCAATGACCTTTACTGAAAGGGCAAATGTGGTTAAATATTTTTTAATTCAAGAAAGAATTGAAGCCAAATTAAATGTGATGTTTGTTTCACAATTCAATTAAGAATTGAGCTATAACTATCAGTTGATATACAAATTTACTTTTGTCTGCAAGGAAAATGCTAGTAATTTGTGAGATGCCTCTTCACTAATTTCATCATATTACTTTCTTTGGTTGCTTGTAACACCTTGAAACTGTTTATAGAGCAAGAATGAGGAGGAGGAATTCAGCACTGGGCCACTCTCTGTTCTGATGATGAGTGTAAAAAATAATACCCAGGTAATGTTTTCAGACCCCTAGTATATCATTAAGGGATATAGAATAGAGCCATGAGGGCTTACTGATTTTAAAGTTAAAGTTGAGTTCTTTGTTAATATTTCTGATGTGTGGCATTTTAGCTAATGGGGCTGCTTGGAGAAAACTTTGTTATGGCAAGTTGTGATAATATGGCCTTGTTTTCTAGGCATAAAGAGACTTTTAAATCACTGTTTTGTTGATTTCTTTCACCAGAACTAGTTTGTACATGCATGTTGGGCTCCAATCAAAGTTCCCTAATTAACTGATGCCATTTATTGGAATTGGAGTTATCAGATGTGATATTGGCTGATGAAATCACTGACTGTTTATGGAATGGGTATGATTTTGCTTATATACTGTTAGAATCTTGGTTAGTATGGACTTTTGTGTTACATTCTGATGATTGTTAGCCATTCAGGTATTAATTAACTGCCGCAACAACAAGAAGCTTCTTGGACGTGTGAGGGCATTTGATAGACATTGCAACATGGTTCTTGAGAATGTCAGGGAAATGTGGACTGAGGTTGGTTACTCACTGAGACTCTGTACCTACAACTTTTCAGTCATATACCAAGTTTTCCTTTTAATAACTGCAATATCCAATTAAATGCTCATACTTTTCTGGTTCAGGTGTCAAACTTTTCAGTCATATACTATATTTTCCTTTTAATAACCTCTATATTCAATTAAATGCTCATACTTTTCTGGTTCAGGTGCCAAAAACCGGGAAAGGCAAGAAGAAAGCTCAGCCAGTCAACAAAGATAGGTTCATCAGCAAAATGTTCCTCCGTGGTGATTCTGTTATCATTGTCCTTAGGAATCCTAAGTGAAATGTGATAACCCTAATCTTTTTGCCGAACAAACTAATATATGCCTTCCTGTTTTATATAATCTCTATTAGGAAATGGATGAGAACCTTCTGGTCGGTGTGGAGCTAACATGCCTTGCTTAAATTTTTTTTGTGGTACAATTAAAGTTTGTTTGCTTAAAAGGTCTTTTTTTATGGTGGGGCTATTCTCAGAGACTCCCTTCGCTGCCACCCTCTTCTTTCCTATAACCTAGTTAAGCTGGCTGAGTTTTCAATAGGCTAGCCTCCCCTAGCGGCGGCATGCACTGCGTTTGCCTGAGTTAAGATAGGTTTGTTCTGGTTGCTGGACTGCTGGACCACCATGATCTAAGTAAATAACAATGTTTTACTATCAGGCTCTCTAAGGATCGCATGGAACGCGCACATCATGCTTTGCTAAATTAAGGCAGAATTTTGATTAGCATTATCTGCTTTTTCCCTGGTTCAGTATGTTAGTAGACGTGGTGAAATAGATATTTTGAAGAAAAATAAGGATTTAAATTTTGAAAGAAAAAATGTATTTTGTTTGGCAAGTTTTCCTTTTATTATTTATTAATTTTTTTAGGAAAAAATTTTCTTTTATTACAGTGTTTTTTTTTAATGAAAATTAAAAGCAATTGAAACAAATATTCTTGAAAAAATCAATAATTTGAGTCAAGGAGGAAAAACAATTATCTCCTAAATCAAAAAATATATATATTTGTATCTTTTCATGTATTTGGTTTTTGTTTGGATGAAAATATGGTTTCTTATAAGAAGCATCGTTTTTTAAATAAGAACCTGTTATGATCTAAAAAGAAGTATTAGCCGGTTGGCTGGTCAACGGTCACGCTGTCTGGTTGCTTTCTTCTAGCTGGAAAGAGTGGCTGTATGCGTCCACTCCTCGTACGTTGGTCGAGCCATTTCATCCCTGGCACGAGCAGGCTTCCTTGTATTCTCATGGAATGTTCGTGAGCATTTTTTTTAAAGGAAAATGTATTTTAGATTAATATATATGTCTGTTTGGCTCTGCAGTTTTGTTTTTGATCGAATTTTACATTTTTTTTTGTTTTTGTTAAAATTGAGTGTGATTTGTATTTTTTAAATCGTTTCGATGTACTGATGTCAAAAATAATTTTTAAAAAATAAAAAAAATCATTTACATGTATTTCGACACAAAAAGCAACCACTACTACACTGCCAAACACCATAATAACTCACAAATTAATTATTATATTACCACAAAAAGCTATGATCTTATATTACCACTAAAATCCTGCGAGCATTAAAATCTGTAGGCCCGTGTGATTTCTTCTAACTTTTCTACTGGCAGTAAGGAGGACAGCGTATGAAACAAGACTAACACATTCAAGCAGTAAACTAGAAAACAGGAGGTAAGCTTATTTCTAATGCTGCTAGGCATATCAATTGCATCAAAAACTAGGTAAAATTTAATTTTAATTGCAGGGCTCACTGCCTGACATTCTTTGAAGGGGACAGTAACATTGAAATTACAAGGATGACTCAAACAAAGGCCAAAAGAACAGCTCCAAATCTATTCCTCAGAGAACAACGCTCATCTGCTGTTGTTGCTGCTACGACCACTTCCTATATTGTTGGGGGTGGGGAAAAAATAAATTGGTTATCCACTGGAGAAATTACCATTCTGTTGGCTCTCGAGCTGCATATATATGCCGACTTAAGATGTTGACATGGTGGAGGTCGTACCTTCTTCCTTGTGGTCACCGAAGACCCGTTGCCTGAAGTCCGACACCATCATTGGCAGACCTTGACGAAGGGATATCTTAGGTTCCCAGCCAAGGAGATCTTTAGCCTTTGTAATATCAGGTTTTCTCTTGTGTGGGTCATCTTCTGTGTTAGGCCTGAATTCTATCCTTGCATTTGGGTCTATGGTTTCCTGGACCACCTGAACAAACAAATGGGGACTTCTAAGTTTGCTGGAAACAGAAGCATGTGGCTAATAACACTGCACAGCCCCTCTTTTTTGTTCTTTTTAGGAAGTACAACAGTGCCATAACTTAAGTGAGTCTGTAATTAACTATTATACCATTTTCAGATCTAATGCAATAAAGAATAAATACAAGGTGCTAGTTATTATTTACATGATTACCAAACAAACTGCCGCCGCAGCCAACACAATCTTTTAAAAACTTGCTGCCAAGGTGATAATTTAGAAGATATGTACACTAAGGGACCGCAAAAACAATTCATACATTGAGAAATTCTCAGCATTTTTTTATAAAAAGAAGAACATATGACTACGACCCTGAAACCTGGAACAGTAACATGGATATCATGAATAGAAAACACTCACCTGGGCAAGCTCGAGCATGGTGAATTCACCCGGATTTCCAAGATTGAAAGGCCCTACATGTTCTCCTTCCATAAGACGCATCAGACCCTCAACCTATTTCAACACATGTAACAGGTTGTCTAAGTAAATCCTGAGCAGCAGCTACTAAAGAACACGCTAGATGCTTAACCATGCATAAACTAGCATATAATAACCATCAAACTAATAATCAGAGTATGTTAACTTGATGGAGAAATAATGCTCTGTAAGACGGAGAAACACAAGCTACTGATGCAATTCCCTGTCTCAATCCGTCAATAAAAGCTTTCACTTTCATAAACAAAATACCCCACTAAGTTTTTTAAGGCTTTCCCACCTCTAATGAGCATATGAACTGTTTGCTACATGGTTTCTGAGAACTTGTCTTCCTTTTGGAAACAATAATGCAAACCATCCCGATCTAGACCCCATCCAGGACACTCACCATTTAATACGACTCATTTCATGTGTTGCTAAACACTTTGAGAAGAAAGCTTGAGGCAGGCAAGCATTTGGGAGATTGAGCAACATATTTACATGCTAAAAGTCCATAATTAATTACTACCGACCGACCCAGAACCCATGATTGCAGAGTTGATTTGCAAAAGAACCACATCCAATGCCTAAGTCATTTTTTCCTTTTAAATGTGCGATGCGCATGCAGAATAAAATGTTTACAAGCCAACTGGGCAGCAAAAGTGGCGAAATCAAATGAAAAGGCAGTAAAGCATCTATCCAAGCTCTAACAACTACGAGTTTAGAAAATTACTATGCTTTAAAAGGCTTACCAAATCAGAAACAAATTGAAAACTCCTTGTCTGTTTCCCATCACCATAAACAGTCATAGGCTCCTTCCTTAGTGCCTGCACAATACCCGCTAATTTGTATTAAAACAATCGTTTTTTAATGGAAAATTAACATTCATGTCTTTGAGTAATCGCAATCAGATTAGAAAATCATTATAAGAGAAATACCTGAGCAACAAAATTACTAACAACACGGCCATCATCTATGCACATTCGAGGTCCGTAAGTATTGAAAATTCTAGCAATCCTAACCTGAAAAAATTAGATTTCAAGCAAAAATGCGCTGTGTTACATAAGCTGAATTTACCTGGTAAACAAAGCTTGGTGGGCCACTATCAAATTACACCCACCTCTACACCAGCACCTCGGTGATAGTCCATAGTCAATGTCTCAGCAGTTCTCTTTCCTTCATCGTAACAACTCCTGACACCTGTAAAAAACGACAACATCTCAGTTGTCAAGATCTGTCTGTCTCAGAAAATTCAAAACTCGAGTTAATCACTACTTTTCTCTTATTTACAAATCTTTTAATTAGTTAATAACCGTCCGATTAATTGCCTCGTCAGTCACAGGCTACTCCTTGACCATATAAAACTACCAACAACGGATCTAAGATCCAAGAGCCCCACTTCCACACCGGCCGCCACCGTGCGATGCCACCCTTTTTAATTTTATGTAAAAATAAATAAAGACAACAGGTCTGCATTGTCTTTTTATTTGTAACCTAGGCAGCACATGTTAGCCACAGGCTTTATTTCAATGCTATTTAAAAATAAATAACCACAACACCTGTTACAAAATATCGATCACCGGCTATCAATCAATTAATTAAATTTAAGAAAAGAAGAGCAAAAACGCACCGATGGGATTAACGTTGCCCCAGTAAGTCTCGACCTGAGGATGCTGTAAAGGATCACCATAAACCTCGCTGGTACTGGTAAGCAAAAACCTAGCACCAACTCTCTTAGCCAAACCCAACATATTCAATGTGCCCACGACGTTAGTCTTTATTGTCTTGACCGGGTTGTACTTGTAATGAACAGGCGATGCAGGACAAGCAAGATGGTAGATCTGGTCCACTTCTAACAATAGTGGCTCGACAACATCGTGTCTGATTAACTCAAATCTCGGGTTCTTAAAATGGTGCATCACGTTCTCTTTCCTTCCCGTGAAAAAATTATCCACCACGATCACGCTATCTCCTCTAGCGATCAGACGGTCCACTAAGTGAGACCCAACAAACCCAGCCCCACCTGTAACAACGATTCGGAGACTTTTACTCTTGAGTCCCAGCGGAATCTTGCCGCCGGAATTGGCTGATTGGAGTCCTACCCGAAGGGGCTCGTAGTATTTGTAACGCATAGGGGTTGTTAGCTCATGAGAGAAGTGAGAGAAAGTGTTTGGGATTGGATCGTGTTCGTAAGGGGATGAGGAAGAGGAAGAAGGCAGGAGAGTGAAGAAAAGAGTGGCAATAGCAATGCCGACGAGGATAAAGAGGAGTCGCTGCTCAAGAAGCAGGTAACGAATGGGTCGGGTGACGGCGAGCCATGGCTTCGGTGGTTTAGGTGAGTAAGCATCAGATGTTGGTTGAGTCTCGTCATGACCTCTAAAAATCAGCTCCGAGGATCCCATCTTTTGTATCAGATCACAAGAACCAACAAAGAAACAAAAATGTCTTTGCGCGTGGAGAGTGTTTGGGTCAATTCAAAAACGAGAGACAGGCTCGCCTGGAGAGAAGCTCTCTCACCTGCGATTCACGGAGGTGGTGATGGTGTGGATTTGGGTTACGTGTTGGGTTTCGATATTTAAGGAGGAAGAGAGTGTTAAACAAGGTTTGGAAATTGAAGGAATTACTGAAAATTGCCATCGCTTTGCATTGCTTTTATTGGCTTTGAAAAGTAAACGGTTGTCACCAGGTGAGGTGCCAAAACAATTATTGGAAATTTAATTTTAATTAATTATATATTAGGTTAAACCCTTTTTGCTATTGCCTGGGGGAGGGACTAGGGAGGGTGGGTGTGGGTGGGTGGTGGCTGCTGTCTCCGTTGGCTAATTTGACTTTACATTTTTAGTTCAGTAACAAATCATAAAAATGAGCATTTCATTTGAGACCCGACAGTGACAGGCTCCAAGTCTGGTCCCATCCATCTAACCATAGGTAAAAGCTTCATCATTTATAAATGTACTAAAAATGAAGAGCTAAAATTAAAATTATATATATA